>Ga0114958_10002339_pt1 | contig 14260 bp, 15 predicted proteins | sample C_130208_EF_Meta_FD_89577 | JGI IMG/M metagenome (GOLD analysis project Ga0114958, IMG submission 89577) | Freshwater microbial communities from Lake Croche, Canada to study carbon cycling - C_130208_EF_MetaG | ecosystem: Environmental > Aquatic > Freshwater > Lake | place: Lake Croche, Canada... | reverse complement strand
AGCGGCGGAACGTTATGTGTCAGCATAAACCGACATTACGCCTAAAACGAACACTAATAAAAACGGATTGTATGAGAACATTATTTTTGACATCAATTTGTGCACTAACGACAATGCTAACTTTTGCTCAAAGCACATCCCAACCTCCTATTCAAAATATTTCTATGGATAGTACTGTTGTCTATCGACTATTTGCTACAAATAATACGTTTAATTTCATCAAATTAAATACGAGAAATGGACAAATGTGGCAAGTCCAATGGAGCCTAAAAGACAATCAATTTGAGACGATACTATCTGACATTTCACGAGTAACTAAAGATGAAGAGAAGAATGGTAGATTTTTTCTTTATCCAACAACTAACACATTTAACTTCATTTTGCTTGACCAAATAGACGGTAGAGCGTGGCAGGTACAATGGAACTTTGATGCAGAAAAAAGAATGGTAGCCCGAATATATTAAATGTTATGATTTGTAAACAATTGAAATATGTTGACATTTAAAGAACGTATCGAATTAAGGGAAAAGTTAACTAATGGAGAAATTTCATTAGAACTTGCCATGGAACTATATTGGAAGGATTACAAAGAAGGACAACGGTCGTGGCACACAAAAGATTGGAAAGAAAGACGAACTAAAATTCTTAAAGAAAATTGCGAAATATGTGATAGTACAGACACTTTAACTATTCAGCATCTTTCCCATCCTAAAAAACATTCCGACTATGAAAGAGAAATAACAAGAAAACACACTCAAATTTTTAAAGAAACTATTTCCGACATTGATAAATCAGAATTCAAAAACCACATTATAAAAAACTATGATTACATAGCTGTTCCTTTATGCCCAAATTGCGGAGACAACCGTCCCAACAATAGAGTGAGAAAACTACCACAATATCGTTGTGCCGTATGCCAACACGAATTTGATGAACCAATTCATAAATCGTTAGAAGAACTCATCACAATTTTTTATACAGACGAAGAAGCTCTTGATATTCGTGACAAGTGTTTTGTATCAAAAGACAAATGGAAAAACACCCACAATTTATCGAATATAAAATATTGGTTTCTAAGAGAAAAGGCTAAAACCAAAGATGAAGAAATAATCGGGAAGGAAGCATTTTTACTCTATTTAGCTGACGACATAAAATATCTTTCATTTGAAGACACAATAACTGCGTGTAAAAGATGTGCTTCCAACTATGATTTAAAAAATATAGAGATATGCTCTAATTGTAAAGTACATTACAAAGGCATTCAGTATCCAACTTGCATACAATGCTTGCCCGCGGACAAACGAAAAACGGCATTAGAAATGATTGAATTTGGAAAAGAATGGCACGAAATGCACAAAGAACTTGGAATTGACTAATAACAAAAAACGCCGAACACATAACAGCAGTTACACAAGATGCAAGGATTTAGTGGAATTGCCGTTTCGCATTGAACTTTTTACTTAATTAGAAAATATGCAGTCACGAAGCCTTGCACCTCGTGTAGCTGCGGAACGTTATAGGTAACCCTTTTTCACGTTTCAATTGAAAAAGACGTAACCAAAAAACACCAAAAGAAAAAGAATAATTATATTTGTGCCATGAAAAATTTTTGGCTTATTTTTTCGGTTTTCTTACTCTCACTTTCCGTTTATCCGTGTAGCGATAACGAAGAATGTGAAACCGTAGTCAAAACAGAAATTTCAAAAACAAACAATCACGAAAAACACGACCACGATTCAGAACAGTGTACCCCATTTTGCACCTGTGCCTGTTGTGGCGTTCATCCTTTACAAGCTCAATACGCTTTAACAACTTCCAAAAAAAAGTTTTCAATTCCCGAAAAGAAAGAACGATTGAGTTTTTACTCTTTTATCTATAACAAGAAAATCATTTTAAATATTTGGCAACCGCCAAAAATTAGTTAATAAATGTGCTCCGCACAAAAAACATCTTCGGTGCTTCGCACCGCAAGTGTTCATTTATTTTATTTAACTAATATTTCAAAAAATGACAAAATATATATTGCCATTACTGATGCTTTTTAGCATTTGCGGTATGGCACAAGTCCAAAATGACACCATAAAAAAAGAAAAAGATGCCGAAGAACTCGAAGAAGTAACGGTTCAATCTACAAGAACAAGCCGAACAATTCGTAACACACCAACCCGAATTGAAACCATTGATGCCGAAGAATTAGAAGAAAAAGGCAATATGAAACCTGGAAATGTATCAATGGTATTACACGAAAGCACAGGCTTACAAGTACAACAAACATCCGCTACAAGCGGAAACGCAAGCATTCGAGTACAAGGTTTAGATGGTCGATATACCCAACTACTCAAAGACGGTTATCCAAACTTTGGCAACTTTGCGAGTGGTTTAAGCATACTCGAAATTCCTCCATTAGACCTAAAGCAAGTCGAAGTTATAAAAGGACCTTCCTCTACTCTATTTGGTGGCGGAGCAATAGCAGGAGTTGTAAACTTCGTTTCCAAAACCCCAAAAGAAAAAGGCGAATACAACTTTATAATCAACCAATCCAACATTGGGCAAACCAATTTAGGTGCCTATGCTTCACAACGAAAAGGAAAATTTGGCTTTGCCGTTTTGGGCTTATTAAACTTTCAAAAAGCCTATGATGTAGATAAAGATGATTTTTCAGAAAGTCCAAAATCGCATAATTTCACTATCAATCCACGTTTTTTCTATTATCCAAATCAAACAACCACTTTTATGATTGGCAATAGTTTTACAAAAGGCACTATGAAAGGCGGAGATATGAATGTTATTGCAGGAAACCCTGATGCTTTGCATACCTATTTCGAGAAAAACGAAACCACAAGAAATACAACTACTTTTGAATTTGATAAAAAACTCACCGAAAAGAATAGTTTCAAACTCAAACAAAGTTTAAGCATCTTCGACCGAAAAATAAATATTCCGAACTATGAATTTACTGGGTTAAACACAAGTGCGTTTACCGATGCATCGCTCCTTTTCGTCAAACAAAAACATACAATTATAAGCGGATTAAACCTTTTGTACGACAACTTCAAACAAAGAAACGTATCAACGCTCAATGCAAAATCCGTTACAACAGGCGCATACATTCAAGACACTTGGGACATTTCCGAAAACATCAAACTCGAAAACGGTTTAAGAATTGACAACGTAACATTTTCAAATATAAACTTTTCAAAAAATCAAACATTCGTTTTACCAAAAGTTTCGGCATTATTTAAAATAAACAATAAGTGGAGTTCTAGAATTGGTGGCGGTTTAGGTTATAAAATTCCAACCATTTTTACAGAACAAACCGAAACGGTGCAATACCAAAACGTTTTGGCATTAAACAATGTTAAAGCAGAAAAAAGTATCGGCGGAACTGCCGATGTTAATTTCAAGACCAACATCATCGAAGATTTGTCAATGAGTTTAAACCAAATGTTTTTCTTAACACAAATCAACGACCCATTAGTCTTGCAAACCAGCGGAACGAACACCTTTTTTCAAAACGCAACAAAACCAGTCATCAGCAAAGGTTTTGAAACCAACATCAAATTTATCTTCAAAGAATATTTTAAATTTTTCGTTGGCTACACATACATAAATGCCAAAGCCAAATACCTTTCAACCAATCAGTTTTTGCCATTATTACCAAAAAGCAAATTGAATTTAGCATTGATTTATGAAAAAGAAAACAATTTTAAAATGGGTTTAGAGGGTTATTTTACCGACAAGCAATATCTGTATAGCGGAACACAAACCCCTACATTTTGGGAGTTCGGATTTATGGCAGAGAAAACATTACTTAAAAAATTCTCTGTTTTTATAAACTTCGAGAACTTTACAGACGTTCGCCAAAGCAACTATAAAACAGTAGTAAACGGTTCTCACACTAACCCAACTTTTGACGATATTTGGACACACACCGAAGGCTTTACAATCAACGGAGGAGTAAAACTGAAACTATAAAAACAGTATAACACCCAAATAATCGAAATAATTTAAAAAATTTCGGAAATAAGTTTTTTCTTATTTCTGAATTTTTTTTTATTTTTATAGGATATTAACCATAAAAACAATTTATACCATGGCATCAACATCAGAAACAGGACACGCAAAAAACGTTGCAAACTTTCAAGACCTAATTGCATTTGTAACAGGTTACGGAGCTACTTACAACCCTTCAAAGAATGCTTTGAAGTTACCGCAGCTAATTACGCTCCAAGCAACATCCCAAACAAAACTTGCCGATGTTGTAACCAAGAACACTACTTACAACAACGCAGTTAATGACCGCCTAAATGCTTTCAGCAATCTTAAATCGTTATCAACCCGTTTAGTAAATGCTTTAGAAACTACCGATGCATCAAAAGAAAAAGTGAGCGATGCAAAAGGTTTCAATCGCAAGCTACAAGGAAAAAGAGCCTCGGCTTCTATAACGCCAACCGACCCAAGTACCCCAGCTCCAACAACTATAAGCGCAAGCCAACAATCCTTCGACCAACAAATTCAACACTTTGCAGGACTTGTTTCTGTTTTACAATCTGAAATAAGTTATACACCAAACGAAAACGAACTTAAAATTGTAGCCCTTACAGCAAAACAAGCCGACCTAACCGCCAAAAACAATGCAGTCGCTACTGCTTATACAGGAGTTAGCAATTCAAGAATTACAAGAGACAAAACGTTATATGAGGCGAGTACAGGATTAGTTATAACTGCAACCGAAGTAAAGAAATACATAAAATCATTATTTGGAGCATCAAGTCCCGAATTTGCACAAGTAAAAGGCATAGAATTTAAGAACATTCGAAAATAGAGGTGTCAAATATAGATAACTCCTTACTCCATTTAGATTTATTCAAACTACGTTTAGAAAAAACCTAACTGCGATTAGAAAACAAGCAACTGCAAAAAGAAAACTTCTCACTGCGTTTAGAAATATTCTAACTGCGAAGAGATTTTTTCTTACTGCAATTAGAAAACTCTATACTGCGGAAAGAAATTTTACTACTGCGAAAAGAAAACTTCTTACTGCAAAAAGGATTATGGCTACTGCAAGTTGTAATGTGTTAACTAATAATAAGGGCTACCTATAACAGCCGTTTCTCGCAATTGCGAATTTTGTGGTAAGTTCACGTTTACGTTTCGCAAGAATTTTTATCTTTAACAGAAAATATAAAGTTCCGAACTTCGCAACTGACGAGAAGCGGCGGAACGTTAGCAGTAAACTTATGATAACAGAACTTATAAAAATTAACAATATGAAGTTATTTTTCTCTCTTTTAATCGGATTTGGGCTAAATGCTCAAAATTTAGTTTCAAATCCAAGTTTTGAAATACATAGTGCGTGTCCTGTTAATGCAGCAGATTTATCATCCTTAGCTTCTTGGTATCCAATGATAGGTCATTTAGGTAGTCCAGATTATTTTAACTCTTGCGGTTCATCATATGTTGGTGTGCCAAGCAATTCATTTGGAAATCAAGTTGCATTTGATGGCAATGCATACGTAGGATTAAGTACATATACCTATGGCGCTACAAACTATGAATATATTCAAACATACTTAACATCGCCAATGATTGCAGGTCAATCCTATAATATTAGTTTTTACGTTTCTTGTGCTGATAATGGTAGATATAGTTCAAATAACATTGGAGCTATATTTACTCAAGGTTTTCTTTATGGTAATTGGAATTATGATTCTTTAAATATTACACCCCATATAAATTACTCGACACCAATAACAGACATTAGTGGATGGACTTTAATTTCTGGTACTTATATCTCGTCAGGAAATGAGCAATTTCTTACTATTGGTAATTTTTACAATGAAAATTCAACACAAATAGTAAATATAAATCCAATTGGTTCTTTAGGAGCTGCTTACTACTATATTGATCAAGTAAGTGTAGTACAAACACCTTTAGGAACTAGCGATTTTTTTCAAAATAGATATCAAATCACACCAAATCCAGTTAATGATAAATTCACTATTATTTCAAATCAAAATGAAGTGATTACCAACATAGAATTATATTCAACATATAATAAGGTAAAGTCATACAAACCTATTGACGGTGATTATGATATGGAAAATTTACCATCAGGAGTATATTATTTAATAATTACATCTGAATCGAATCGAAAAAGTACTCATAAAATTATTAAATTATAAAGTCTACTGCTAACAGCGGTTTCAAGAAATGGCGAGGCAAGGGATTTATCAGAAATTGGAAAGGTTTTTAATTGAAAGTTTTGTTTATATTTGTGAAGGCTTGGTCTTTGTTCATCGCCACTTCATGAAGCCGCGACACGTTATGGTCAATGCATTCGAAAATCGTAACCTATAAATTTTGAAAAAAACATTTTTTACAAAAACTGACAAACTACATAATGTAGTTTTACCAATTTTCCTATTTGAAGCTTGGTATATTTTATTTGCGTTAATTATAGTTGTAATTATTGAAGCATTTATAGTTTCAAAAACTTTAAAAATTAAATTCGTAAAAAGTTTTAAGTATTTGCTTTTTGTAAACATTATTACAACATTATTAGGTTTCATTTTACAAGCAATATTAAGAATGACTGTATTATTGACACTAACTGACGGAGAAAACAAAATTTTAAATATTTTATTAGGTAATTTTGGAGCTAGTGAATCAAATTTTGAAACAGATATAATTATTGAATTATTAATAAGCTTAATAATTACATGTGCTTTATCGATATACATTGAATATAGAGAGTTGAAAAAAATATTAACAACTGTTCCTGAAAATGACATTTTAAAAAGCATGATAATTGCAAACAGTGTTTCCTATATTTTGATTTTTATTTACCTTTTATTCATATTAAAATTCGCTTAGTAATTTGCACTGCCCATAACACTTGCTAAAACTTATGGCTAGTTTTTCGGTAAATTGTTCGTTTACTTTTCATAACTTCGCTTGGGCGGTTATGGAAAAAAAGCTTTCCATAAGCCGCCACAAGCTCTAGCAAGGAAACGTTGTGTGCAATTTGCCGAAAAATCGTAAAAAAACAAACCAAATATTAACAACCAAAAGAATGAACATTATGAAAAATCTATTAAGAAGTACTCTTTATTTATCTGTTTTTGCATTAGCTGGAATTTTATTTCAAATAAGTTGTTCTAATTCGGACAATAAAAATGTTACAAATAACGTAAGTACTTTACAAAACAAACTAATATATACGGTTTTTAATTCTACAGGTCAAACTATTTGGACATGCAACTATGACGGAACAAATCCAACTCAAGTTCCTATAACGCTTCCGACAAATATTTCTTTTAATACTGTGAGCGGAAATGCAGACGCTAAACTATCTCCTGATGGTCAAAAAATATTTTTTATTGTAGTAAATAATTCAACTGGAGGAAATGAGATTTATTCTTGTGATGTAAATGGAAGCAATGTACAACAAGTATTTTCTCCATCAACAGCATCTACTGTAAAAGTAAATGTAAATTAAAAACTGCACACAACAGCGGTTTCAAGAAATGGCGAGGCACGGGATTTATCAGAAATTGGAAAGATAATTAATTAAAAGTTTTTGTTATATTTGTGAAGGCTTGGTCTTGGTTCATCGCCACTTCATGAAGCCGCGACACGTTGTGTGCAAGTTTAGGAGAAAATTAACGGTTAAAAGAAAATTTAGAAATGAAAAATTTTGTAAAAATTATTATTTTAATGTTATCAATTAATTCTTTTTCGCAGGAGTTAAAAGAAAAAGATTGGATTTTAAAATTAAATGCTACGCAATTAATAGACATTTTTTCCTATCCAACTTTACAAATTTCTGTTGAAAGAAAAATAAACCCTTATTTCAGTATTAATGCTGAAATTGGTTACCAAATTTATGATTTTTACCAAAAAGACACAATATTTTTAAAACCAAAAGGATTTAAAACAAATATTGAGGGTAGAATTTATCCACTAAAATTAATAAATTCAAGAATTAAATCTAATCGTGGAGAGTTATATGTAGGATTACAATTTTTTTATCGAGAAAACCAAAACACAAATGTTGTAGAATATTTTCCTAAAAATGATGAAACAAAATTTTTTCGAGATTATTTTGGAACAAAAAGAACTGCAAAAGGAATTAATTTGACTTTTGGTTATCAAATAACAGCATCAAAAAAAATTGTACTAGAACCATTTATTGGATTTGGAATATTGAATAGAAGCATAAGAAATAGCGATATTCAATATAACAAAATAAAAGATGAAAGAGTTGGAACTGGTTTAGTTCCGCTAGTTCAAGGATTAAATTTAGAAGAAAGTTCAGGAAGTTTGTTTAATTTTTGCACTGGATTTAGAATTGGATATAGATTATAAAAAATAAAACCAGCACACAACAGCCGTTTGGCAAGATTGCGAATTTTGTGGTAAATTCACGTTTGCGTTCCGCAAGAAATATTATCTTATTGGAAAATAAACGGTTACGAAGTTCGCAACCTCGCCAAGCGCCGGAACGTTAGTGGCAACCTTAACAGACAACAAAATATGAGTTTAACATCAATACTTTCAGACAGAGACAATCAAGAATTACGGGACAAATTAAAGACCGAATTTCTACGACCTGCATTTACTTTAAAGACAGAAATTAAAGCAGCTCCATTGACAAACAATTGGGGTATTGTTGGAACAGCGTTCGACTATTTAATGCGATTTTATTTGCAACATCATAACAAGAATACTTTTATACAAAGAGACACTTGGGTTGCTGACCATTCTTACAAAACCTTAACAAACCAATTTTCGACATCTAAACAAACAGAAGTTAGAACAGGTTTTCATCGTGACAAAGTTTTTAAAACTAAAGACCTTTTAAAAATAATCACAGACCAATACGACCAAACGAAAACAAATTACTCCAAATTTATTGCGAACGGACAATTAACAGACGACCTAATCGCAAACACAATTTATCTTGCAAAACTTGACGCATATTTCAGAGCAGGAATTATCGACCAAAACTTCGACAATCATAATCCTGATGACATTAGAGATTTACATTCCATAATTTCTCTTGTTGACAAAACAAATTTTACGGCAAAGCATCAATGTTATTTCAATCCAACATTTGGAGAAGGTTCAATGCTGGTAGGTGGTGCAGACGCTGACTTAATAATTGATAACACACTTATTGACATCAAAGCCACGAAGCATTTAAAATTGGATAGAGAACATCTCAATCAAGTTTTAGGGTATTACATTTTATCATTAATTGGTGGTGTAAACAATAATCCAAACGACAGACCTATTGAAAATATTGGACTTTATTTTGCCAGACACGGTGAATTATGGACTCTTCCACTTCATCAATTTGGTGACCAAAGAAAATTTGAAGAATTTAAAGACTGGTTTATTTCTTATGTTTCTCGTGGACGAATGACACTGGATGACTTAAAAGATTTAATGCTTTCCTTAAAATCAAAACCAGAGAAACCTGCCAAACCAGTAGTTAAGAAAAAAGTAGTTGCTAAAAAAACAACGACAAAAGCGAAACCCAAAGCAACTACCAAAAAGGAAAAAGTAGTAAAACCGACAACAAAAAAGACTTCGGTTACTAAGCCAAAAACGACAGCAAAGAAAACGACTAAAAAGAAATAAAATGCAAGTCGGACAATCAAGAAAGGCAGCCACTAACACGGGTTTGGCAAAAGTGGCGGTTCAGTGCTCCGCAGACACATTTGTGGTTAATCAAAATTTGGTTCTCCGCATCAACATTTGTGGTGAAAATCGCCACCTTCGCCAAGCCCGAAACCGTTAGGTGCAAGCGTAGGACGACCGACAGAACAAACATAAATCGACAAAAATAAAATAATGACCGAAGACAAAGTTAGAGAAAGTGCAGGTAAAATATTAGGGTTTAAAGACACTGAAACTGCAATTAGTGGTGTTGGACAAATCACTTCATTTAATCAATTAGGTTTTATTGGCGTAAAAGACCGACCAGACGGCTGGTATTTGCCAAATGAAAGCACTTTCCCAGCAATTATTTTAGAAGCAAAAAGCGAAAAGACCACTTTTAAAAAGGCTCATATTGACGAGTTGCTTAAAAACACAGCAATAGTTGGAACTAAATATAAAAAACACATAGGACTTTTATACAATGGGAATACTGTTGAAATTTATAAAGACGGTGTTTTTTTAAGAAAAGAAAATGAACTTAAAAATAAAGAGTATTATTTGAGTTTGTTTACTCAAAATAAAATTGACACCTCAAAAATTTACACAATTACTGCAAGGATTAACAATAACTTGCATTTCAATTTCGGGATAAAAAACCTGTATCACCGAATGATATTTACAGCTTGTGCATTAGTTGCAAAAAGATATGGTTCAGTTCTTATAAAAGGAATGGACTATACAACATTTCACACTTCTATTCAATCCACACTTGCAAAGAGTTTTGACGAAGCAAGAAAACAAAATTTAAAATTGAACATTTTACTTGATGCTTATTCTTCAATTAAAATGAACATAACTGAAAAACAAACTGCCATTGATGATTTTATAGAATGCGTTGAAGGAATAAGCGACAACATAAATAGTGATTTTTGGAATGGCGAAGATGTTATGGCTATTTTCTTTAACGAATTTAATCGGTATAAAGGAAAAAGTGAAAGTGGTCAAGTTTTTACACCTGACCATATAACAAGTTTGATGTACGAAATTATTGGAATAAACAAAGACGACATTATTCTTGATGCAGCTTGTGGTAGTGGTGCTTTTCTTGTAAAGGCTATGTGCAATATGATTAAAGAAGCAGGTGGCAACTCAACAAACAAAGCAAAAGAAATCAAACAAAATCAGCTTTTTGGAATTGAATTTGACAAAGAAATTTATGCTCTTGCTTGTGCAAATATGCTTATTCATAAAGACGGAAAAACTAATTTAGAACAATTAGACAGCAGGACTGACGAAGCAAAAAAATGGATAAAAAGTAAAAAAATCACAAAGGTATTAATGAACCCACCTTTTGAAAATAAGTATGGTTGCATTGAAATTGTCGCGAATGTTTTAGAAAGTGTTGAAAGAGAAACTGTTTGTGCTTTCATTATGCCTGACAATAAACTTGAAACAAACCTAAATAAAACAAAGAAAATTTTACAAAAACATACACTTTCTAAAATCATAAAATTACCACATGAAATATTTAGTGGTACGACTACAAGTATATTTATTTTTAAAAGTGGCATTCCGCAAAACAATAATAAAATATTTGCTTGTGCTATATTAGACGATGGTTTAGAAACAATAAAAAATCAAGGACGACAAGACTTAAAAAGTAAATGGGAAGAAATTGAAAAATATTGGGTTGATGTAATTTTTAAACAAAGTGGCGACAATTCAATCCAATGGCTTGACCCAAAAGATAATTTAAGTTATAAAGTTTTAGAAAAGCCATTTACCATAAGTGAACAAAACTTTAAGAAAATTGTGCTTGATTATATGTTTTTCAAATCGAGCATAAATCCAAGTGAATTAAAAAACAAAGTCCTTGATTATGTTCTATATGACAATGTAGAAACCGTAAATGAACCGTTAATAGAAATTATTCGCAGCAAAATAACTGCAAATATTAATCGAAATGCTATTGATATAAATAAATGGAAGAGATTTATTATTTGTGGTGATGGCGGAATTTTTAAACTTGTTCAACCAAAAGCACGTAAACTAACAGAATATTTACATGATGGCGATGTAGCCTTTGTTGCTTCGGGTGCATTTAATAACGGCATTGAAAAACATGTCAAAACTGACGAACAGTTAGACAAAGGAAATTGCATAACAGTTTCCGCTATCGGTGGTTTTTCATTTTATCAAGAAAAAGGTTTTATTGGTCGTGGTGGTGCAGGCTCTGCAATAAAGATTTTATACAGCGACAAATTAAATGAAAAAAATGCTTTGTTCATTTGTGCTGTTTTACAAAGAGCACTAAACAAATATGACTATACAACAATGTTATCTGGTGACAAATTGAAAAAGGAGTTTATCTATTTACCTGCAAAAAAAGACGGACAACCCGACTTTACATTTATGGAAAATTACATAGACAACTTGCAAAAAGAATTAAAAATATGGATATGACAGAAAGAACGCCAGCACCTAACAGCACCTACCCAAAAGGCGGGGTTTCGTGTTCCAAAGACAGTTTTGTGGTTAATCAAACATTAGTTTTTCAAATCAAGTTTTGTGGTAAAAGTCCCGCCCTTCGGGTAGCTGCAAAACGTTATGGGCGATTCTTGGAAAAATCGGAGGTAAAAATATTAACTAAAAATGAAAATAAGAATGAAAAATTTATTGAGATCAACCGTTTATTTTATGGGATTTATGTTGGCTGGTGTTTTATTTCAAATTAGCTGTTCAAATAGTGATGAAAAAAGTAAAGTAGTAAATACACCAACTTTACAATTAAACAAAATTATTTTTACCAAAGGAGTTTCTCAAAATCAAAGTATTTGGGTTTGTAATTATGATGGAACTGCTTTAACTCAAATACCAATTGTATTACCTTCTGGCGTTACATTTAATGGAACAAATGGTAATGCATATCCGAGACTTTCACCTGATGGACAAAAGATATTTTTTGTAGGTTTTAAAGCTGACAATACAAGTTCCATTTATTCATGTGATATAACTGGAAGTAACTTACAAGAAGTTTACAATACAACTGATTCAACAGTTTTGGCAATTGGGAGCGCCAATTAGAACCGCCCATAACAGCCGTTACGCGCCATTGCTAAGTTTTTCACTGACGGAACGTTTTATTTCTTAAATTCGTTTTTTGGTAACGGAAAAAACTCGTTCCAGAAGCTCGCAACTGCGTGAAGCGGCAGAACGTTAAAGGCAATTAAAATATGACAAGAAAAGCCATAATGATAGGTTCACCAGGACCAAAAAATACTAAGCAGTATTTAAAGGGCGTAGACACAGATTTACATCACTTTGTAAGTTTTTTAAAATCACCTATTGGTGGTTCTTGGGAGGATAATGAAATTGCAGGACTGTTTAAATGCCCATCTGAAAATTTGATTGAATTATTCCAAAGTACGTATACTGATTTCTTACTTGTATATTTTTCCGGCCATGGTCATCAAGATTTAAAAGAAACGAATATTGCAATAAACGACTCCGAATTACTTTCTGTTTCTCAACTAATTTCGATTATAAAAGCACCTAAAGCACTAATAATTATTGATACTTGCCGAAAATCATTAGTTGAAGAATACTCAAGTTTCTCAGGCCCTGAATATTTATCCTTTAAATCAACTTTAAATCAACCAAATTCTAGTGAAAAATACATGCAACTAATTTCTGAAAGTACAGATGGTATTTCTATAGCTTATGCTTGCTCTGTTGGTGAAATAAGTAATGATACAGAATTAGGAGGCGATTATACTTATTCATTGCTAAAAACATCTCTGGAATGGTATGGAAACCAAAATAATCAAAGCGTATTATCTATAAATGGTGCGAATGATTTAGCTCATCAGTATTTGAAATTCAAATCAAATTTTGATCAGAATCCAAAAATTGTAACAATAAATGATAAAGAAGAAAACTTGAATTTCCCATTTGCAATAAAATTAAACAGCCTTTAACAGCGTGTAAGCAATATTGCCTTGCCGCAGGCGCAACACAAGGCAACATCGCCTACACGCAAAACGTTATAAGCCATTATCCGAAAAAAAACAGAGATATGAAAAATAAAATTAGATTGTTAAAATATTTATCGTCCGCATGTTTTATAATACCTGCGGGATGGAGTTTTCTTCATACATTAATTTACAGCCCACAATATTGGGTTCGAGATTTTATTATTTTAGTAATTCTCAGCTTACCGTTGATTGTCAACAGAAGATTATTTTATCTTAGTTTTGGAATATTAGCGAGTATTATTTCTTTACTAATAACTATTATTTATGCTTTTAAAAATACTCCAAACCAAATTGAAAGTTCTTGGAGTTTTTATTTACTTGGCTTGTTTTTATATTTAATAATTTTCTCTTCATCTTTGACAATGATTTATATTGGAACGTATTCAATTGAAAAAAGGAAATTTCGTTTAATATAATAACGGCTTATAACAGCGGTTTCAAGAAATGGCGAAAAATGTACAAAATTCACATTTTTGTTTCGCAAGAATTTTTATCTTAGTTGAAAATACTCGGTTACAAAGTTCGCAACCTCGCAAAGCGGGGGCTCGTTACATGCT
>Ga0114958_10002337_pt1 | contig 14264 bp, 16 predicted proteins | sample C_130208_EF_Meta_FD_89577 | JGI IMG/M metagenome (GOLD analysis project Ga0114958, IMG submission 89577) | Freshwater microbial communities from Lake Croche, Canada to study carbon cycling - C_130208_EF_MetaG | ecosystem: Environmental > Aquatic > Freshwater > Lake | place: Lake Croche, Canada... | reverse complement strand
GAGGATGGTCCGTATGGCGTGATGGAGCTTCTAACAGGGAAGACCCTTGATGAAGTCGTGTCGCATGCGCCGATGACCTGGGCGGACTTCCGTGAGTTTTGCCAGCAAACCCAGGAGGCCCTCATCGCCGCCCAGGAACTCGGGATTGTTCACCGCGATCTCAAGCCAGGCAACGTGATGCTCACCTGGCTGCCGTCCGGAAAGTTCCAGGTGAAGATCGTGGATTTCGGTCTCGCAAAATTCTCGCCGAAGGCCTCGCTCCAGACGCTCGATCAGACCGACTCGATCTACGGCTCGATTTTCTTCATGGCCCCTGAGCAGTTCGAGCGCGTTCTGCTCGATTCGCGGACCGACATGTATGCCATCGGCTGCGTGTACTACTTCACCCTCACGGGCCAGAACCCGTTTGATGGCGATACCGGCCCTCAGGTCATGGCCTCGCATCTGGGTCACCTGGTCACCCCGCTGAATGAACTGCGTCCGGACCTTCCCAAGTGGATTTGCGATTGGGTGATGTGGCACATCAACCGCCAGCCAGCCGACCGACCCAACGATGCGCGGCAATCCCTCCAGGTGTTTCTTCAGAATGATGCGGCTCCGCCTCAAGTCGTGGAGCACGCCCGCCCCGCGCCGCCGACCCGGCCGCGTCTGGTCATTCCCGGGGGTGGCCCCATCCAGACTCCCCAGAGTGCTGTTGCCGTCACCACGGCAGCCCCCTTGCTCCCGCCGGGCCCGAATACCCAGGCCATGCCGCAGTCGCTCGCGCCTCCTGAAGGAGCGCCGCCAAGCATCCACACCACCGGCGTCCACCCGGTGCTCCGCGACGATCGGCCAGGTACAGGCAGCGGCCCGATCATGGTGGGAATCCCTGTTTCGGAGGGTGCAGCAGTCGTTTCCGTCGCCCCCACTGGCCCGCTCAGTGCCGGAGGATCGGCGCTGAATCCGCCCGCCCGCCGGGCGGCGGCCCAAGCGGCGGCCCGTACTCAGGGGCAGGCCACCAGGCAGGCGACGGCGACCCAACAAGGGACCGTGACCCAACAGGGCGCGATGCCGCAGCAGAAGTCTTCCAAGATGCCGCTCGTTTTCAGCATCCTTTCGGCGCTGCTCATCGTCCTGATGGCCGGTGGTTATTTTGTTTATAAATCCATTGCCGAGAAGAAGCGTGAACTGGCCTACCAGGCGCTCCTGACCTCGGCCGAGGACCCGAGGACCACGGAGGTCGAGCTCACCAAGGCGGACCTGAGCCGACTGCTCGAATCCTCGCTCACTCTGAGCAATTTTGGCGAGCGCCAGAAAGTTCTGAAGGCACTGGCAATCGGCAAGTCCGTGAACGGCGAGAACATTGACGAGCAGGTGATCGTGCTGGCCACCAAGGCGGATACCGATCCAGAGCGTCGCGAAGAGTTGTTCCGTGAGGTGATCGCCGTGCGCAAGAGCCCTTCCGCCTTGCCGGCCCTGATGGATTTCATCCGTGAAAGCACCGACGAAGCGTCAGTGACCTCTGCGATCCAGGCCGCGACGCCTTATGCGACCGATAAGGAATTTCCTGGGTTTCTTGGGGTCCTGAAGTCCGCGAAAAATAATCAGACCCGCGTGGCGGCGGAGGCAGCACTTACTCAGATCCTCAGCAAGAGCGCCACCCGCGACGGGATGAGGAAGACCCTCAAGGAGATCTACGAAACCACCGCCAATCCCGATCTCCAGCGTTCCCTTAAGAAGCTCCTCGGCCCGTGAATCACGGCGTGTAGACCGTCACCGGTCCAACTCCGAAGCCCTGCACCCGACGGAGTTTTTCCACGGATTTACGAAGGGCCGTTGCCGCTGTCTCCATCTCGGCGCGTGTATTGAGAATTGAGAATCCGAAGCGCAGGCTGCTCTTTGCCTTCGCATCGGAAAAGCCCATCGCTTTCTGCACGTGCGAGGGCTGCTGCTTGCCGGTCATGCAGGCGGATCCAGCGGAGCACGCGATGCCGAGGTCATCCAATAGAATCAGCAGGCCGGCCGCTTCGCATTGCTCGAAGGAAAGGTGGCTGGTGTTCGGCAGGCGGTGGGCGGGATCGCCATTCGCTTCCGAGCCGGGAATTCTGGCCAGAACGATGGATTCGAACCCATCACGCAGATCTCTAACAGAATCCATCCCGCCGCGCGCCGCCGACAGTTCCGCCGCCTTTCCGAGCCCCACGATCGCAGCCGTGTTTTCAGTCCCACTGCGACGATCCTTCTCCTGTCCGCCGCCGCGCAGCAGGGGCTCGAAGCGACAGCCGCTGCGGATGTAGAGGGCACCGACGCCTTTCGGCCCGTGCAATTTGTGCCCGGAGAGTGAGAGAAAATCGACCGGCACCTCGCGGACGTTCACTGGAATTTTCCCGATGGCCTGAATCGCATCGCTATGGAACGCCAGGCCGTTTTCCTTCGCGATCGCACAGGCTTCGGCGATCGGTTGGATCACACCGGTCTCGTTGTTCGCCCACATCACCGAGGCGAAACCACCGCCGTCCTTCGCGTTCTCGCAGGCCGCGCGGAATTCTTCGAGGTCGAGTCGGCCGAGTGCGTTCACGCCGCAGCGGGCGAGGGGATAGCCAACGTCGGAAAAGGTCTCGCAGGGTTTGAGTACCGCGCTGTGTTCGATCGCCGTGGTGATCACCTTGCCGGTCTTGCGCCCGACCAATCGAGCCAGCCATTTCAAGGCGGCGTTGGTGCTCTCGGTGCCGCCGCTGGTGAAGACGATTTCATTCGGCTCCGCGCCGATGAGGGCCGCCACCTGTTCGCGGGCGGTGTCGATCGCCTGCCGCGCCGCCTTCGCCCCGCGATACGAGGCGTTCGGATTGTGAAAGCCCTCCCGCAGCCACGGCAGCATGGAGTCGAACACCTCCGGCAAAAGGGGCGTCGTGGCATTGGCATCGAGGTAGATCACAGCGGGAGTCTAGCCACACGAACGGACATTTCCAGCCTTTGGAAATGGGAATGGAAGTGTCTCCAATCATCGGCTAGAAAAACCCCGAACACCCAACGTCGTTTCCCCTCCATTCCTGATGCTCCCGGAATTCGCCCATTCCCTATACCAGCGCTTCGAGCGTGAAGGCATCCCGCTGCTCCTCGCAGGGGGCTGGGCGGTGTGCCATCACGGGTATTCGCGATTTACCCGTGATGTGGATTGGATCTGCTCCCGGGCCAATGAAGCGCGTGCAATTGCGCTGATGGAGTCGCTTGGCTTTGGGATCACTTTTCAAGCCATGGCGACCCGCTTCCAGTTGAAGCGGGATCCAGCCTATCCGCCGGTGGATCTTCTTTGGGTGAGTCCTGAGAGCTTCGCGAAAATGGAGATTACCGATGAACGGGCGGGCGTTCACCGGGACATGGTTGTGATTGATCTGCGAACTCTGCTCGCCATGAAGCTCAACGCCCTGAAGGACCGCGAAGAGCGGCATGATAAGGACCTCCTCGACATTCGGTTCCTTCTACAGGAAAATTCGAATGCTTTGAGCGATGATGAACTGCGCCAGCTCTGTGAGAAATTCGCCGGACCGGATGCCTACAACCTCATTCGAATGATCCCATGAACGCCCTTGATCTGGAGTTTCCTGATTTCTCAAATCACCCACCGCCGCCGAAGTTGACCTTCGAGCAGTATGAGAAGTGGATCTGCGAGGAGATCGTTCCTGAACTGGCTCGTCGTGGCGAAATGACGCGTGAAAAGATCATCGCCGACTTCATGAAAAACGAAGGTCGCCAGACTGAGGAGTGGCCGGATTTCGGGGATGCTTGAGCCAAACAAATCAGGCGGAGCATTCGCCCCGCCTGATCGAAGAGTCAGTCGCTTTGCCTGAGGCTCACTTACCCCAGCGTTCGAGCAGGGTCTTGGCCATGTCGGAAGGAGTTTCCGCGACGGCGATGCCGCACTCGGCGAGGATGCGCTTCTTGGCCTGGGCGGTGTCTTCCTCGCCGCCGACGATGGCACCGGCGTGGCCCATGCGGCGTCCGGGAGGCGCGGTGGCCCCGGCGATAAAACCAGCGATCGGCTTTTTGCAATGCTCCTTGGCCCAACGCGCGGCGTCGGCTTCCGCGTTGCCGCCGATTTCACCGATCATGATGATGGCCTCGGTCTCGGGGTCCTCGTTGAACATCTTGAGAATGTCGAGATGGTTGGTGCCGTTGATCGGGTCGCCGCCGATGCCGACGCAGGTGCTTTGGCCATAGCCGAGCTGCGTGAGCTGCCAGACGGCTTCATAGGTGAGGGTGCCGGAGCGGGAGACGACGCCGACGTTGCCGCGCTTGTGGATGTAGCCGGGGGCGATGCCGATGCGGCAACCGCCGTGGGATTTTTCACCACGGCCGGGAGTGACGAGGCCGGGACAGTTCGGGCCGATGAGGCGGGACTTGGAACCGCGGAGGGCTTCCTTCACACGCATCATGTCCATGACCGGGATGCCTTCGGTGATGCAGACGACGAGTTCCACGCCGGCATCAAAGGCTTCTAGGATGGCATCGGCTGCGAACGGCGGCGGCACGAAAATGGCGGAAGCCGTGGCTCCGGTTTCGCGGACGGCCTGCTCGACGGTGTCGAAAATCGGCACGGCATCTTCAAATTTCTGGCCGCCCTTACCGGGAGTCACGCCGGCGACAAGCTTGGTGCCATAGGCGAGGGAAAGGCTGGCGTGGCGCGCACCGAAACTGCCGGTGATGCCCTGGACCAGGAGCTTGGTGTTTTCGTCAACGAGGATGGACATTTGAAGAAGTTTTAAGGGTTCAGTTTGAAGTGTTCAGGAGGAGCGGGTCCTGGTTCAGCTGACGGCGGCGACGATCTTCTGGGCTCCGTCGGACATGGTGTCGGCGGCGACGATGTTGAGGCCGGAGGCGGCGAGCGTGGCCTTGCCCTTTTCGACGTTGTTGCCTTCGAGTCGAACCACGAGCGGCAGTGGCAGGCCGGTTTCCTTGGCGGCGGCGATGACGCCTTCCGCGATGATGTTGCAGTCCATGATGCCACCGAAAATGTTGATCAGGATGCCCTTCACCTTCGGGTCGGCGAGGATGATCTTAAACGCGGCCGTGACCTGTTCTTTCGAAGCTCCGCCGCCGACGTCGAGGAAATTGGCCGGATCACCGCCGTAGTGCTTGATGATGTCCATGGTGGCCATGGCAAGGCCGGCGCCGTTGACAAGGCAGGCGATGTTTCCATCGAGCCCGATATAGTTGAGGTCGAACTCGGAAGCAGCGACTTCGCGAGGATCCTCTTCGGACTTGTCGCGCATGGCGACGATGTCGGGGTGGCGGTAAAGTGCGTTGTCATCGAAGCCGAACTTGGCGTCGAGCGCCAGCACGCGGCCGTCAGGGGTTGTGACCAGAGGGTTGATTTCCAGCATCGAGCAATCGCAGGAAACGAAGAGTTTGTAGAGGTTGCCGAGGAGCTTGGCGAACTGCTTGGCGTTGTCGCCGCTGAGGCCGAGCGCGGCGGTCAGTTTCCGGACCTCATAGCTCTGGAGTCCGAGGAGCGGATGAATGAACTGGCGGACGATTTTTTCCGGAGTGTTGTGAGCCACGTCCTCAATGCTCATGCCGCCTTCAGTCGAAACAACGATGACCGGCCGGGAGGTGTCGCGATCCATCAGGATGGCGAGGTAATACTCGTGGTCGATGTCCACGGCTTCGGCGATCATCACCTTGCTGACCAGCTTGCCAGCCTCGCCGGTCTGGATGGTCACGAGGGTTTCGTTGAGCATCTTCCCGGCAAACTCGGCGGCCTGCTCGGGCGACTCGATGAGGTGGACACCCCCTTGGAAGCCGTTTTTGAAATGGCCTTTTCCGCGGCCACCTGCGTGGACCTGGGCTTTGATGACCAGCTTCGAGCCGGCGAATTCACGGGCCGCGGCGGCGGCTTCCTCCGGGCTTGAAGCCACTTTGCCTTTTGGGCTGGGGACTTGGAATCGGTCGAAAAGCTCCTTCGCTTGGTATTCGTGAATATTCATGGGATCGCGTGGACGGGCGGGACGCTAGGGGGCTGATCCGAGGCGGTCAAGCGGCCGTCTGGAGAGAATTGACGGCTTTTCCGCCATGTGACGCTGCCTGGCGTCCATGTGGCTGCCCGACTCCGGGGTAAAAGAAGTCGCGCATTCCGATCCGGAAGCGGCTAGGGTGTTGAAGTCGCCCAGCCCTTCAAGCCATGAGATCATTGCACCGCTTGTGTTTACTTCCCGTCCTTGTGCTCGCCAATTGCGCCACCCTTGCGAGCAAGAAGCCGGTTCCGCTCGCGATCACCAGCAATCCAACCGGAGCGAAGGTCGTAGTGAGCAATCCGGCCGGGAAGGTGCTTCATGAGGGCAACACGCCGACCAGCGTCACTCTTCCCGCCTCCGCAGGTCCTTATAAAGCCGCCAGCTACAACCTCGTGTTTTCCAAAAAGGGCTACCCGACGAAAACCGTCTTACTGAAAGCCGGAATCAATCCCTGGTATGCCGGGAACCTTCCAATGCCAGGAGGTACTTTCGGAATGCTGGTGGTCGATCCACTGACCGGCGCAATGTGGAAGCTGGATGAAAAGGTCTGTGGTGACCTGCGTTGACAGTCAGTCCTGCACCCGGCTGCTGACCTGCCCGTCCTTCAGTTTCGTGACCAGGAGATCGCCTGGTTGCACGTCCTTCGTCGATCGCACGAGCTTCCCCTTCGCATCGAGGGTGATGGAAAATCCCCGCTGGAACGCGGATTCGGGTCCGAGTGTCCGCAGCAGTCCGGCGAGCCGGCGCACCTGCTGGTCACGACGTGCGAGCTGCTCCTCGGACAAGCGCGAAAGCTGTCGGCCGAGTGAGGTGACATGGGACAGTCGGCGTTCGAGCACGTTCGCGGGATGCTGGGCCTTGTGGGCCAGCGCGGCATGAGCCAGGCGGGAAGCCGCATCCTCGAGGCTGGCGCGGACCGATTGGGAAAGACGGGAACGCAGACCGTCGACCTGCATCGTCGGCTCCCGGAGAAGCCGTTCGCCGCCCCGCTGAAGCGCCCCGCGTTTTAAGACCTCCACCGAGCGTCGGGCAACAGTCAGACGCTCGACCACCTTTCGCGCCATCCGCCGACGGATCTGCGCAAGACGCGATTGCAGCTCCTCGCCATCCGGCACGGCCAGCTCGGCGGCGGCGCTGGGCGTGGGCGCTCGGAGATCCGCCACCAGATCTGCGATGGTGAAATCGATTTCATGCCCGACGGCGGAAATGATGGGGATCGGACACGCTGCAATCGCCCGCGCGATGACCTCTTCGTTGAAATTCCATAGGTCCTCGATCGAGCCACCGCCACGTCCGACGATCATCACGTCGCAGCGCGGGTAGCCGAATCTCTCCGGATTCCCCATCTTTTCAATGGCGGCGGCGATCTCGAATTCCGCGCCCTTGCCTTGGACCCGGACCGGGAAAAGGACAGGCTGCACCCACGGCGCGCGACGCCCCAGCACGTTGACGATGTCCCGGATCGCAGCGCCGCTGTCCGAGGTGATGATGCCGACCACTTGCGGAAATTTCGGGATCGGCTTCTTCCGATCGGCGTCGAACAAGCCTTCCGCGTGCAGCTTCCGCTTCAGGGCTTCGAACCGCGCCTGGAGATCGCCCTGACCGGAGCCTTCGGCCTTTTGAACGATGACCTGAAGCTGGCCCCGCGCCTCATAGACACTGACCTCGGCGAAGACCCGGACCAAGGCACCGTCCTCCAGCGCCTCATGGCCCTGTCGCTTCCGTGCGCCGAACATCGCACACTGGATCTGCGCGCCGTCGTCCTTCAGCGAGAAATACCAGTGACCGCTGGCCTGCTTCTTCAGGTTGGAAACCTCGCCTTCAATCCACAGCTCGCCGACTTCGATCTCGACGACGTTCTTGATCCGCCGACAGAGCTGCGTCACCGAAAGGGCTCGCGGCGCGGCAGGCTTGGGCTTGGCGAAAAGATCGTCCACGGCGCGAACATGGAACGATTCAGCGGCGCTGCCAACTCAGGATGCGACACCTGACCTTTCTGACTTCTGGTCGAGGAGGCGAGCGCACCCGCAGCCGGAAAGAAAATCTCAGATTTGACATCCATTAGGTAAGACGCCATCTTACTTCCATGGTTATCAGTTTTTCCAGCAGGGGGCAAATTGTCCTCCCTGCCGAATTTCGCCATCAGGATGGCATTCTCGCGGGGCAAAAGTTCGAAATCGAGCGTCTGGACCGTGGTGACTATCGCCTGATCCAGATTGCCGCTCCCGCCAATGAGGGCCTTGTCGAGTGGCTCCTCGCCTGCCCCGTCAAAGGCTGGTTCTCGCCGGTGGAATCTGAATCAACCGACAGCCTGTGAAGTTCCTCGTTGACGCCAACGTGTTGAGCGAGGTGACCCGATCAAGCTCGAACGCCGCGGTGTTGGAGTGGCTGAAGCTCAATGCATCCGAAATTGCAGTCGATCCGGTCATTCTCGGCGAACTCCGATATGGCATCCTTCTTTTGCCCAAAGGAAGAAAACGCACTTCGCTGGAAACCTGGTTTACCGCAGGCACGGAGAAGCTCCTCTGCCTGCCATGGGATCGCGAAACAGGCCTGCGCTGGGCGGAGCTGTTAGCCGCGCTGAGGAAGCGGGGAGCTCCGATGCCGGTGAAGAACAGCATGATCGCCGCGACCGCCCTCGCTCACGGACTCACCGTCGTCACTCGGAACACGGTGGATTTCGCGAAAGCGAAGGTTCCGACGTTCAATCCGTTTGTTTAGTCGCTGACGCGGTGAAGATTCGGGTGAGATTACATACTCGTCTCTTCCTCACCACACCCCCTGCTCCTTCAACTGCTTCTCCGCGGCTTCGGCCCAGCCTCGGTTGGCGGCGGGGGAGGCGGGGGAGGGGTGGAGGATGCGGCCGATCTGGTAGCTGCCGCCGGTTTTTTCCGCGGCGCGGCGGAGGCGTTCTTCAGCAAAGCCACCGACGCCGATCAAATACTGCGGCTTTAGTAGTTGGATGACGTCCGCAAGATGGTCGAGGCAGATCGCTTCGACGGGCTCCATTTCCGCAGCCGAGAGCTTGTCGGGCGTTAGGTTGGCTCCGGTGGTGCTCATCCACACGAGCGGGCAGAAGTTGGCGACGTAATGGGCGGCGAAGAAGTCCTCCGGCTTGGGAAATTTTTCGGAGAAGAGTCCCCAGAGGCGGCGGCCGCTGACTTCGGATTTCGGGCAGTTGAAGCCGTCGATCGGACGCTTTGGATGCTCCGGCGCGGGCTTGCCGACAGGGGCGCTGATGCCCATCCAGTCGCGCACGGCGGCGATCTCGCCGAAGGGCACGCCGGTCTGGGCCATGCCGAAGGGACCGGGGTTCATGCCGAGTAGGAGGACGCGCTTTTTCCCGGAGCCGAAACGTTTCAAAAAGGCCTCGTGGGGAGCGCGGGCGTAGTCGAGCGGGTTGTAGGTGTGGGAGACGGGCGCGGAAAAGCGGAAGCCGTCGAGGTCACGGGCGAGCTTCCGGGAGAGGTCGATGAGGGTGGCGGCGGACACAAGGTCGACTCAACCCTTCGGCGCCGCTCAGCGCAATCCCCAAGCCCCGGCGCGGCGGTCGCGGGCCTGGCGTTCGAGCGCGTGGAGCTGGTCCTTGCGCTTCGCCATCGGGGTGCCATCGGGCGTGCCCGCGCCCTTGGTGAAGATGCGGCAGAGGCCTTGCTCGACGAGGAGTTCATCAAGCGAGCGGCTGCGGCCGTTTTCCTCGATCTCGATGAAGGCGTGGTAGCGCTGGTCGTGGTAGGGGCTGTCCCAGAGCGTGTAGAGCGTGAAGGGCTTTTCCGCGAGGCGATCGAGGGTGAAATGCTTGCCTCGCTGGCCGATCTCGACGGCTTTCTCGGGCGTGATGCCGAAATACTCGGCTTGTTGTTGGATGCGTTCGTGGTTCGTTTCTCCGCTGGCGTATTCCTTGAACTCGCTCTCGGGGGTATCGACGAAGTAGAGACGGAAAATTTCCGTGCGGCCGTCGGGAAGCTTCACTTGGAAGCTGTCCCCGTCGTTGTGGCGTTCGGCATCGAGTCGGCAGTTACGATAGACCTCGTAGCCGCTCAGGGTTTCGCTCCGGGTGTCCGGACGTTTCGGCTTTTCCGGGGTCTGTCCGGAAGTCGGTCGGGAAACCGGGTCGGGGTGGGCTTTCTTCCAGCCATCCAGTCCCCACACGATGGCGGCGACGACAATCAGCAGGACGAGCTTTCCGGCGCTCGCGGGCTTTGCCTGGATGGCCATGGATCAGAGGCCCTTGAACCCTTGGTACTCGGGACAGGTGCCGATCGGCACCGGGACATTCCCCCACTCGCGGTTGAGGCGGCGGTACTTGGTGATGAAGTCCTTGGGAACTGCCCAGTTGTTGAAATCGCGCGGCACGTTGTCTCGAAGCATGCCGATGTTGATGTTGTGGCGGATCTCGAAGTGGAGGTGCGCCGGGTACATGCCGAAGTTGTTGCCGATGGTGCCGATCTGCTGGCCGCGTTTGACCATTTGCCCGAGCTTGACCTTGAACTCGTTGAGGTGGCCGTAGAGCGAGTCGCAGAACTTTACCTGGCCGCTGGCGGGATCGCGGTAGGCATGGCGGATGATGACGACATTTCCCCAGCCCTGGTGGACGTTGTAGGCCCAGACGACGACGCCGTCACCGCAGGTGTAAACGGGATCGCCGAGGTCGGTGTCGCCGCCGCTGCGGCCATTCCAGTCCTCGCCGTAATGAATGGCACCGCTGAGACGCACGCCGCGGGCGGTGTAGTAGCCGTCGGCATTCGGCTTTCCGACGGGGAAATCAAAGCCATCCGCAAGCGCCATCTTGATGGTCTGCTGGGCGTGGAGGCCGGTGGAAAGCAACACGAGGAGCGCAAGCAGGAGGGCCTGCGTGCGGGAGATCGTGTTTCCAAGGACAATCATGGCTTCGAAGTCCACCCGGCGAAGTGGGAGGGGGCAAGCCTAAACGACCCAGGATTCAAGCTGGAAGAATCTGGATGAGAATCAAAAACGCCACCAACGCGCCCGCCAGGATGCGGTAATAGCCGAAGACTGAGAGACCGTGGCGCTGGAGGTACGTGACGAGCCATTTAACCGCCAGGGCGGCGGAGATCATCGCCGTGAGGCTGCCGACGAGCAGGTTCAGAGTTCCAAATTCATGCAGCATCAGCTTCATACCGCCGAACATGACGTTGTAGGCGGGGTCGAGATCCTTGACCTTGTCGATCGCGTCCTTTGTGGCGGCGGCGGTGAGGGTCAGCACGCCGAGAAGGAAGGAATACTCGACGGCGGCCCGGACCGACAGGCCCACCAGCAGGCCCCCGCAGATGGTCATCAGGCTGCGGCTGGTGCCGGGGCACATGGCGACGCACTGGAGCAGGCCGACGAGGAGAGCCATTTTCATGGTCAGCTCGCCAAGTTCCTTGCCGCCGCCCATGGGAGGGTTTCGCTTCCTCCAGGCTGAGACCGCGAGGATGCCAATGCCGCCGATGATCCAGGCCACAATGACCGGCCACATGCCGAAAAGGTGGGCTTTGATCCACTTGTTGAGGAGAAAGCCGAGAACCAGAGCCGGGAGAAATCCGACCACGAGATTGATCGCGAGACTGAGCCCTTCGGAGTCTTTTCCGAGCACGCCGCGAATCATCTGCACCACGCGTTTCCAGTAAAGCCCGAGCACGGCAAGGATCGCTCCGCCCTGAATGCAGACGGCGAAGGCGTCGGCGGCCTCCTTGTCGGTGGGTGAGCCCATGCCGATGCCCATGATCCTCTCGGCGACGATCAGGTGGCCGGTCGAGCTGACCGGAAGGAATTCGGTGACACCTTCGATGACCCCGAGCACGAGAGATTGCCAGATTTCCATGAGCGGCCGCAACATGACGGGATCGTTTCACGGCGGCAAGGGATTTACCGTTGCTTCGTGGCGCAGGCAGGCGATGGTGCGACGTCTACTACCGATGAAAAAACGCTATCTCTGGCTCGTTCGCCGCGCCTACCGCACCTTACGGCATCCACGTCTGAGGCATCGCGTCTGGTGGCGGAAACTGACGAAGCCGTTGTTCGAGCGGCGGCTGTGGAAGCCGTGTCGCGACTCGGTGGCCGTGGGGGCCGCGATTGGGATGTTTTTCGCGGTGATGCCGATGCCACTGCAGTCGGTGGCCGCTGCGCTGATCGCCGTCCGCGCCCGGGCCAACGTGCCGATCGCGATCGGAGCCTGCTTCCTGAGTAATCCGTTCACCAACGTGCCGATCTGGATCGGGCAGATGTATATCGGGAATTTCATTCTGAAGCACCTTCACGTCTCCATGCCCGGCGAGTTGATGAACCTGACGACTCACCTGCCCGGCGTGGGAGCGATCAATGTCGGCAGCTTCATCGTCGGATCGATCGTCTCCGGCGTGCTGCTTGCCCTCCTCGCCTTTCCGCTGGTGCACTTGTTTTCCGCGATCATGCCTCACCACCTGCCGGTGCTGAAAGGGCGGTTCAAGATTTCCCGGAGCGCGGAGGTTCCGCAAACCGACGCGAACTGACCATCGCTCCGAAGGGGGCACCGAGTCGCTGTCGCCCGGAGGCATCGGGAAAACGGTAGGAACGGCGGCGACGCTTCTCCGCCTGATGGGCCAGTCGCGCCAGACGCAGTCCGACAAGGCCCAGCGCCGAAAGCACCCCCACCGCAGCCAGCACCATTCGCAGGGTCGCACCTGCAGTTTCCGGAGCCTTGCGGCGATCGAGATAGTCGCCCACGTCTGCGACGAGCAGGGTGGTGAGCTGATCAAGCAGATCCGCACCCTTCAGATTCGGATCGAGCCGGGCCCGAATCCCATCAAGCGTGTCCGCCGCGAAAAATGACGGCACCGCTGAAGGCGATTTCGAATCGTCCGCGTCCGCCCCCCTAACCGCGACCAGCAGGGACAAGCAGGATGATTTCCAAGTCAGCACTGGGCAGATTGCGCATTTTTTGCACGCCACTGGCAAGTCAGGTCACGGCAGCCTTCTTCTTTGCCTTCTCATCGAGGATCCCGCCGATGAAAAGCAGCGTGGCCGCCACACAGACGCAGGAATCGGCCACATTGAACGAGGGCCAGCGGTAGTTGACGACCGGGATGGTGACGTCGAGGAAATCGACGACATACCCTGCCCTCAGTCTTTCCCAGAAGGGGGCGTCGGCCATGTAGCTGAGGTGCGAGCCTTGCAGCAGACGATCAGTGAAATTTCCGAAGATGCCGGTGATCAGCAGTGCCACCGCCACGCGAGAGGCTCGGTTGGAGAATACCCCCAATTTCCAGAACACCCGCAGCATGATCATCGCGATGAACGGGACGATCATGAAGACCACTGGTGCCCAGGTGGAGCCGTTGCCGAGCCCGAAGGCCACGCCCTGATTGTGGACGCGGACGAGATTGAAATAGCCCTCGATCACCGGAATGTGCCCGTCGGAGGAAAATGCCCCCCGCGCCGGTTCAGGGAAACGCTCGACCACCCACCACTTCGTCCACTGATCAAGGACGTAGAGTGGCAGCGTGACGAAGAGGAGGAGCTTTTTGAGAGTCATGGGAGAGGAAGATCGAAGAATGACTCACGCGGAGTCGCGGAGATCGCGGAGGTTTGGAAATTGATTCAAAATTGTTTCTCCGCGTCCTCCGTGCCTCTGCGTGAAATACTCTTTAGGCGGGCCGGCAAACTTCATCGCATCGACCACAAAGCCCGGACTCGACGAGTGGTTCGTGACGGCGGCAGCGCGGGCAGAGGCAGAGGTCGGTCTTGCGGGCGGTGGCGGCCAGGGCCTCGCCTTCCGTGACGGTCAGTCCGGCGAGGATGAGGAACTCGTTGGCAAGCTCGCTGTCCTGAAGCAGGGCCAGCACCGGCTCTCCGGCGGGCACGGTGAGATCGACATGAGCCTCGTTGTTGCGGGTGAATTCCTTGGCCTGGATCTTGGCCTCGATCGCGGTCTGCACGACCGACTTGATCTGGAAAAGACGCTCGGCGGCGGTGGTCGCCTCGGTGCCGGCATAGGCCGGATCGGCCTCCGGGAAATCCTGCTCGTGGACCGTGCCTTCGCAGAACGTGGCGTGTTCCCAGGCTTCGTCGGCGGTGTAGGCGAGAATCGGAGCAAGGAGTTTCGTCAGCGCAAGGAAGACATCGTGCATCGCAGTCTGCGAGGCGCGACGGCGGAGCGAACTACTGGCATCGCAGTACATCCGGTCTTTGGTGACATCGACATACACTGCGGAGAGATCGGCGGTGCAGAACTGGTTGAGCGCGTTGAAGACCTTGCGGAATTCATAAGCCTCATAGGCCTTGCGGCACTCG
>Ga0114958_10002336_pt1 | contig 14266 bp, 12 predicted proteins | sample C_130208_EF_Meta_FD_89577 | JGI IMG/M metagenome (GOLD analysis project Ga0114958, IMG submission 89577) | Freshwater microbial communities from Lake Croche, Canada to study carbon cycling - C_130208_EF_MetaG | ecosystem: Environmental > Aquatic > Freshwater > Lake | place: Lake Croche, Canada... | reverse complement strand
CGGCACCACCGGGGGTTGAATCCCATGAAGGATACATCCTCGTCGGTGATGCGGCGGAAGAGACGCTGAACATACTCAACCTCGAGAGGCTGCTTCATTGACTCGTGGCTGACGTCCTTTGTGACTACCGCGTCCCACTCGGCAACAATGCGGGCGATGCCCTCACGCTTGTAGCGATCGGGCTGTCTGGATCCACAGCCGTCCTCGGTCTCCTGGCCACAGCGTGAGATATTACTGGAGACTTCCATGAGTTCCTTCCAGCGAGCCTCACCCTTCTTACTGCGAACGCTGTGGCGCATATCCTTGTCAACGAGGAGTTTGCTGCAACTTACACAGACACAACTGAGAACATTGAGAATCATGGGGAGAAACTGGATATAGTAAACAGGGCGGCCGAGGCGGTAATGGGCAAAATGTCCAGGGCAGCCGTTATTTGACTGGCCACATGAGCGACACTGCTTTCCATTCTCTAGAACACCCATTCTAGGATCAAAGAGGCCGCCAATCTTGGGCTCATTTCCTTCATATGTGTTATTTGATGTAATTTCAACTACCGAGCGCCGCTCAATCTCTTCTGGACTGAAGATACTAAACTGGATACCGAGAATGGATTCAACTTCGGCAGATGTAGCGGCCGGCATCTCTGAGATTATGTGTGTTCTTTTCTAAGCCGGAAAAACTATCAATTTTTAAGGTGACCCATAAGTGATTATCTTAAACTGTTTAAATAATAAGGAGTTTAGGGTAATGATTGTATCTTTATAAACCACTAATTCTACGTGTTAACTCATTTATATCTGGTGCCATGGCTTCTCGAAATGCCTTAATTCTAGCATAAGCAACTTGTAAATCAGCAGATCTCGTTTGATTTGTAAATTTAATTTGACCAGTTGAATATTCATCACCTTCTGCATTGTAACTATTATCATGACGTGAGACATCAAAATATATGCCATCATTATTAATTTTACCAGGGTTTAATCTTTCATCATCAACATTCATTCGATCTTCATCTCTTGGACCTGGTGGGCCACGACATGCAAATAAAAATAAACGAACAGGTTTATCAGGTAATCTGTAGTGTAAAAAGTGAGTTAATCTTTGAGAATCAAAATGAAGGCCTCCTTGAGTAAATAAATCTTCTGTAGCAATAGCATTTCTTCCTATTAATTCGAGATAACTCATATTATCTGCTACACGTGGTCTTCCATTATTAGTATAATTACCTGTATTAGGATTAAAAAATCCATGCGTATTATCTTTTTCATCTACATACTTAAAAGTTAGAGGAAAGTTTGGCATTTCACCACTATATACATGGGCTTGTAATCTATAATATTTACTACTGTCTCTATTATTACCAGTCAGCATTATATTATTTAATAAATTCCATTCTGCACCAATTAATCCTCCTAGTGTTACCATTGGTCCTCCACCTCCTGCTGCTGGTGGTTGTGGTGGATAGTAATTATTTCTAAAACATTCCATTATTATCAGCATTTCATCCAAAAGTAATGTATGATTACCACTTGTTCTAGTAAATGTTATTACTTCTATACCAGGTGGAAGTGTAAATAAGGGTGGGGCCTCTAAGACTCCATGACATATAAATGATGTTTCATATCTATCTGCAATTGGATCTAATGCCGTAACATTATCAATTACACCTTGTGGCCATGTAGCACCACCTCGTTGTCTCCGCATACGATTATGTCTATTCCGAATACGAGTTCGTCTATTCCTTATAGAAGAACGCTTATTCCGCAAGCGTCGAGATATCTTAGCCATCTATTATATGTTTTAATATTATACCGTGGAGTGCTTAATTTAAGCACTCCTAAGGGTGCCACCTAGTGACAAAGAAATGACACTTAATAGGTGGCACTCGCAAAGCGAGTGCTCACATTAAGGGTTCTTAACTTTGGCACTTGGCGGTATAACCGCAGTGGCAAAAATAATAAGTAAAATTGCTCCACCAAATATATGTGAAAGAATTGACGGGGGTATCATTCTTATATATTATACATGAGGTTTATTGCCGGTAACAGTATTTAATAAAAGCATTAGACTATATGTATGATAACCAAACCCCGCAAAGGCCAACATTAATAAGGCTTCATAGGCAAATCTTGGTGTTTCTTTTTCATTGTAGCCAATATAAAAAAGTAAAGGTGCAATTATCACTACGTGTACAAGGTTTATCCATAAACTTGATTTACCCGTCTTTAGTTTTACATATACCCTATAGAGATGATACAAGAAGATAGCGCCAGAGAGTCCAATAAGACCTTTAAATACAAGGTCCGGCGTACTGGCCCTTTGGACGCCTACATATATCAGGAAGGGGCTGACCAGAAGGATATGGAAAAGAGCAAGGAGGATGTGATGATCCATCTACCTAGGGTACAGATTCTTGATACCTCAATGATACCCACACAACTTGTACGGTCGCAAAAGGAAACCTTACTTCATATATTTACGGATGGAGCCTGCACAAATAATGGTAAGAAAAACGCAAATGCCGCGTGGGGTGTATTACTTGTTTCCGATATGGGTTACATAGTCCTCGATCGATTCTCAGGAGCCGTTCCGATAAGAGAACCACAGACAAATCAACGGGCTGAACTAAGAGCCCTTCGTCGTGGCATGGAACTTGCAGAAGAAAAACTCAAAGATCCGGAAATAACCAAGGTGCAGATTTGGTCAGATAGTGAATACTCCATAAAGTGTGCATCCGTTTGGGGACCAAACTGGAAAAAGAATGGCTGGAAGAAACAAGGTGGAGAAATTCAACATCTAGACTTAATTCAACAACTTGTTCTTGGAACACAGAGACTCGGTAGAGGCATAGAATACAAGTGGCTCAAGGGCCACAAGGGAGGTGATTCACAATATGCATTTCCTTGGATGTTTAATCACCAGGTGGACGCCTTGGCCACGAGTGCGCTACGATAATCAATAGATATCATTAATTAGTGAAATAGAATGAGTGAACCATATGCAGTTCAACCAAGTGGTGGATTATGTAATTATCTACGAGTTGTTTTTTCACATTGGCTACACTGTAAAAAGACGGGTATTCCACTAACTGTTATCTGGCAGGTAACAAGTGAATGTAACGGATTCTTCTTAGATTACTTTGAGCCACTAGAAGGTGTCACATTTCTGAAGGAAAACTCGGAACTTCCGGTTACATATATTGGAAATCGGTGGCACGATGAATACAATCCATATCAAGGATTTATCTATGAAGGATTAAAACCATTATCTTGGTTACAAGAAAAAATAGATGTAAAAAAAGCGGCCCTAGGAAACTATATATCAGTTCACATTCGCAGAACAGATCACGTATGGTTAGCAAAGGCTGAACACCATTATACAAGCGATGATGAATTTATTGAATTTATAAGACAGCATCCAAATGATAATCTGTATATAGCCACCGAGAACAGGTCAACACAAGATAAATTCTATTAACTTTTTCAAGATAAAATGTTAGCCACAGATTTTATTGAATCAAGTGATTTCCTGAGACAGACTAATATTGAACAAGCCATACTTGATATATTTGTATGCGCTAAGTCGCTGCATTTTAAGGGCAGTGGATTTTCATCCTTTAGTGCTACTATTTATCAAATGAGAGAACCGACTATGTCGGATCACTTATTTGAACGAATACTTGGTTATTAAAAAGACTGAGAAATCATATCAGAAACCATTTCCATATTTGAGGATGAAAACTTTCCAAGAAATTTTCCATTTTTAATAAAGGTAAAGGAGGGTATACTCTTGAGCCCACAGTAGCCAAGAGTATACTTATTTTCATCAACGTCACACTTATACCATCTTATGTTAGTATCTAGTTGCTGAAGTTTATCCAAATCTAACTTCTTACAAGCACCGCACCATGATGCCGTAAAATAGACAATTACATTTCCGCTATTATCCTTTGACTCCTGATTGAGAAGTCCTTCGAACTGAATTTGGGTCTGGAGGGGAATCATCTTCTTCTGTAGTCGTATACAAGGTTTTTCGCGTCATGTAAATTACGTATCCACTGAAGGCCAATAATGCCACACTAAATATAAGAACCGATGATGATACAGATACATTAGAATTACTTAGAATTGCACCACCTATCATAGCACCACCTGCGACAGGTGCAGAAAGTTGTTGGGGTAATACTGGAACCTGTGGTAAGGTTGGTACCGGTGGTAAACTTGGAACCTTTGGTAAACTTGGAACCTTTGGTAAACTTGGAACCTTTGGTAAACTTGGAACCTTTGGTAAGGAACTAGAAGCCTGTTGAGCAATTTGCTTTGGAAGATCATCTGCAAGTTTTTCAGCAATATCTGGAAGTTTACCTGCTAAATCTGCAATCTTACCAGCAGCCGCAGCCGCTTTTTCAGCAGCATTTGCCGCCGGCTGCACAGTTGAATCGACGACCTTTTGAGCCGCTGCAATTGATCCTTCCGCAACCCCTGCAGCATTATGTACAACATCACCTGCTTCTTTTACCACTTGATTTCCCACTAAATCTACTGCTCCACTTACGACCTTTGCTGCAACAACAGGTATTTCCCCTACTGCTGATGCAACTCTAAATGGCCACCAAGAAGATGGCTGTGAAGCCGCAATTTCATCCTTTGTCGGTGGTGGAAATGGTCCAAGTGCAGACTTCTTGAAATAATCTCCTAGTATCCACGATGCCGGGATTATACGACCAGCACCTTTTTCAAAAAGTCCTTTCTGATCAAAGAATATGCGATATGCATCATATATCCCCCAGATTATAGCAAGAGGTAAAACTAAATATAAGACTAACTGAGTAAAAGCACCCACGTAGTCTCCAATTATTAATTTATTAATTGGAGTTATAAAAAACAGGGTTGATGCCAAAACATATGCAAGATATTTCCAGGGTCTAGGAATATCTAGCGGAGAGGTGGGTTTTGCATCTTTTTCAACAAATATACCTGCTCCAATTCCAGTTGGTCCATAAAATGGAACACTGATACCATATTTCTCAATTAAATCATGCTCACCTGTTGCCTGGGCAATATCATAGAAATACCAGAATCCAAGTAATGGTATAATACTTAGAAATTTTAATAATGCCGTCCAAGGGCTTCGTAGAAGTAAGTGATCAATACCTAGTAATCCTGTAAGTGGAAATATTGTAAATGCCATATATAGCCAATATGGAATTTGTGTTCCTTTCCAATATGCACCCTGTGTTAATTTTACATCCAGTAGCATAGCCTCTACTAGATTGTAAAGAGAACTCCTCCAAACCCATCCGCAACACGGAAAACATTATGGTTTACAGCATAAACACGGGAATGAAGAGTTCCAACAATACATGTTGTAGCCTGCGATTGCGTTAATGTAACTGTACCTTCTGCAGATATAGTTGGTTTGTTTAATGTTAAAACAAATGTGGTTGGATTATATGATCTAATTAAGGTTCCAATTGCGATTCCTGAACCCGTTAAAAAAGCACCTGGGATCGGAGTAGCCCCTAGTCCAAATGTTAAAGATAAGGCACCCGAGTCAAATGATCCAACACTAAAGGTGCTTGTTGAAACAACTGGTGGTTTTACAACTGCTGGATTTAAGTTAACCTGTAAAATAATGGAATCTAAGCGACTCGCATTAACTGATCCACTAGGCTGAACCTCCTCTGGTTTTATAGCGAAACTGTAGGAATATGTATAGAAATCTTCTGGAATTACTGTGTGGTGCTGCCAAGGCTGCACTAGGCGAAAATATCCTGCATCACGAAGTGGAAAACGATCGAAGCCATCAAACTGAAGAACTGCATCCTGCATAATATCCTGTCGAGTCCCTTGCTCGCTAGCACCAACTGATGAATAGTTAAAGTATTCATGGTAACGCGTCATATCATCTCGTTGAATATACCAGAAAATTTCACGTAATGGATGATTAAATTCCATATGAAGAGAGACTGCTGATGCACCGGGAGCAACTGGAATTGGAGCCGTATATTGTATTTGTTCAATAAGATACTCATGTGTGCTACTTACGAAACGTCTACGCTCCTCAACATCCAAATACATATAGTCACCCCACAACATTAGAGATTCAATCTTAGCAGGCTTAAGTTCAAGCGTCGTGCATGTAGGTGAAGTAAGAAGAGGGGTATAATAAAGTTGATTTAATGGTCTTAGTGTTAAATTAATGCGAACTGGGTGATACTGAAGAGCAATAAGAGGCAAAGCGAGACCTGGGTTTCTGCAAAACCAGAATCTTAGAGGAATGTAAAGATTTAGTGGACCTTCAAGGGTTTGAGGACTATATCCATCAACCTTACCTATCATATTGTAAAATCCAGTCTGCTTATCCATTGTCGTGGTATAACTTGACATAATTTCCATCCACTCGCCATTTTGCCTATCAATCTCTTGCTCTCCAATTTCAATAGTGATTTCCTGAATAAGAGCATGACCAATCGAATTTACATAAGGGACAACTTGACCCGTAGTGAGTTTTAATTCCGGTAAACTGACTTCTAGAATAATTTGACCTAGAAGATCTCCACGTCTCGGAATTAAACATGTAATACGTTTACCAAAATCTGGAGTGCCATCAAAATACATTGGCTGACTTTCCATTGCAAAATTTGTATGACGGCGATATACCATCTTAAACCAGGTCATTTGAGGATTTCCTGTTAGAAACATATCCTGTTTTCCTATGGCTACAAGTTGTAATAAACCTCCTTGTCCACCCATCTACAAGTATAACAAAAAATCAAAGATTCGTGCATAAGGCGCATTAAATATTAAGCAACATAGTAGTATGGCATCAGCAAAGAAGACACAATATCTAGATTCCCTTAGCATACAAGATATTTATCCAAGAGGTCAAAATAACACAACTCTACCAATCGATCAAATTCTTGTAACTGATGGTCTAGGAGGCACTGTATGGCAGAGCGTAAGTGCTCTAACGAGTGGTGGCGCCTTTACTAGAATCAATACAACTCCATCAACAATTATATCTAGAATAACAAATCCAGAAATATCATTTCTTAATGGTCCTAATGCAGGGCTTACAGTAGATCCTACGGCACCGAACACTCTACGTTTATTTGCAAATGCCTTTAATCAAGTTACATTAGAAGGAAATTATAGTGGTGATTCAATAATCTCTGCTTACGATAATCCAAGCGATACATATAAAAGCACTATATCATTTGTAGCCGGTGATAATATAGTAATTTCTGGAAATTCAAGTGCTAATTCGCTTTTATTTAGTGCTATACCTGCATCCAATGGAATGATTTCAACCTTATCAGTTTTATCAACAAATATGGCAGCCTTAAATGCATCTATTGCAGAAGATATTGCTGCTTTTAATAGCCCATATTCGGCTCAACCCTTTATACAATATGGATCTAATATTCTAGATAGAAATGGTCAATCAGTAGTAACATTTAATGAATTACCAAATAGAAAATCATATACTAATTCAAATTATGCGGTTCAATTGACATATATATATAAGGCAGGAACATCCGCAATTAAACCGCTATCTTTTACTGTGAATACATCAAATAATTTTATTATATATGGAGATGCAAATAGTAGTATCTCCTGGACAACATATGGGCAAATATTTTAGATCTTCAAGAAGGCTGGAGCATTTCGACGAGTGTAATTTGTTAGATTCTTATCCTTCTTTGCACCACTATAATACTTGATATATGATGCCAGAGGATCACCGCTTACTCTATACTCATCATCCATCGCGATAGCAAATCCGTTGCGCTCACGATTGCTGATTCCTGGAGGAATATTTGCCTTTAGCCACTTAGCATGAGCCTTGCACGAATGAGTCTTACCAGGCCAGCGATACTCATACTCCTCAGCAAGTGCGAGGGCAAGATCCACCGTCCACATATAATTTCCCAGACACTCACGAACCCAGATAGTGCATGGATGGTGAAGATGAACAGGGCGGTAAGCGTTCTCATCAGCACACTTGCGCTTGGGAGCCGTTAGCATATGCTCAGGGACTGATAGCAACTTATGCGCCTTGGCAATCTTTACCGCTGAACGCTCGTTCAAGAGTTCAGGATGAACTGCAGTCCAGTGAGCCGTGTAAAGCATCTGACAAGCCTCAAGAATCATCTTGATTACGTGCTTATCACCATGTGCCTCCGCAGCCTCCTTGGGGTTGATGCTCAGAATAAAGATGTTCATTTGTTTAGGTACTATTTACTAGGTAAATTTTATTTTTCAATTTTTTCACTGCGCTTTTTTTGATGGCTGCGCATATAAAAGCGCTATCTTATATTCTCCTAGATGCTTGCGCGTAACCCAAAGACGGGTGGGCAAATTCGTGTTATGAAATCCGATACATCAATATGGAAAGATTCCAAGACACTAGTCTGGATGAAGGAACCATACTGTGAGACCATGAACCGCTGGAAGCGATTTGATATTCTTATTGCTGGCACTAATAATGAACTACTCAAATGGAATCCCCAGATTGTTATTTTAACCGAAGATAATGAGGCTTCGCGTTTATGGCTAAAGACTCCACAGGCCAAAACAACACGTTTTATCCTCGTCACCATGAAACTTGTTGCCATACTTGCAAAGGAATCATTTGATATTTCTCAACTCGGTAATGTTCTCTGCCTCGAAGAATATGCATCAGTATACCCCTTTCTTGGATCAACCTGGGATGGCACAATAGAGGATGCCATAATTTGTGCATCTCTTGTCTTTCGCTATGATAGACTAGTTGGAATTAAACCAGGGCATCCACGAATGTCATTAATTGGCTTTGATAAGGTTCACTTAACTCTTATGGAGAACTGCAAGGAACCAGAACCTCTTGTTCTTATCCAGCAATATTATACACCAAAGGATAAACTAAGAGCCGATGAACTTTATAAGTGTCTTAGAAAGAATCTAGAATGCGAATATATTGATACTATTTATCTATTTATGGAATCGAAGGATGCCAAGTTACCACCAGATCCTTTTAAAAAACTAATAACAATACCCTTAAAAACTCGTATTACATATGCAGATTGTATTTATTTAATACAAAATAAAATTGGTGCAGAAAAGATTGTGGTTTTCGCAAATACAGATATATACTTAGATTCCACATGGAGATCCATATGGTCAGTTAATATCCATGATACCTTTCTTGCTCTTCTTCGTTGGGAAGAAGGTATCGATGGAAATGAGGATACATTATTTGGTCCTAGAGAAGATTCTCAAGATACATGGGTTATCCACAGTAGCAGTGTTCTTTCAAAAACTTGGGATCTAAATGCTATAAATATTCCCTTCGGAAAAGCCGGTTGTGATAATGCTATTTGTGTAGAGTTTCTACGCAAGAAATTCAAGATTGTAAACCCTGCATCGACCCTGAAAACTATACACGTTCACCATTCAGAAATTCGTAACTATGATCCAAAAGATATTGTCGATAGACCAGTCTATATGTTTATTGAACCCAGTGGAATCCATGAACTTAACCCTCTTCTAACCTGGGAAGGATGGGCTGGAGATCCAATTGTCTATGAACCTCTTGAGCGTCCCCTAAAGTCAACGAATCCAAAGGCCCTCGCAATGTTCTGCTCACAAATGAATCGTGATCCCTCATTTATCTGGTCATCTGATGGAACAAATTCATATTTACCACCCAGTGATCAAGATCGCCTTATTAAAATGTGTGGTGGCGCCTTTGTAAGCCCCAATGGCCTCGTATATAAACACAGCGATATCTGCGTTGGAAATACCAGTATTCAGAAGGCTGCTTGGTCATCCAATACTCTCAGCCATCTACTTCCTGCGCATGGCGTTAATGAGATGATGGCCTTTCCTTTAGAGAAGGAATGGGTATATGATCCAGGTCTCTATGTTCTTAACTATCTTTCCAGAGTTATGAAGCAGCGTTCAGAGACACCAGAAGCCTCATTTTGGTGTAAGAAAACTGAGGGTCATCTATCAGCAATAAAACTCTTCAAATGGAATTTATCTCGTGGTAGACTTCTAGAATATGATGATGAGACACAGGTGTTTTCTAAGAATGTCTATGGTCGCACGGCCCATGGGGTTAAAATAATGCCTGGAGATATCAAGGCCTTACGTGAGGCAATGCTTGATGGCTGGGTTTCAGAAGTAAATATAGACTCATTTATTGTCTTCGTAAGTGATACTCTCCATATTAAGGAGGAATTACTAGATAATCTTCAAGCCTATGCTAAGGATCAGGGTCTTAAGGTGAAGATTGTTTCAAGTCATGCAAGTGCAGTACAGTGGTCCAATGCTCTTTCAGGAGCATCTCGTGTTGTTCTGAGTAGTTCCATAAAGAATCTTAAAGTTTCCACGTGGTCCTGGATGTGGTTGGCACCAAAAGGCTGTAAGATACTTGAATTACAGGAGGAGAGAGAACCATCTGATTCTCTTATTCATCTATGTGCTGCTGCAGGACTCGAGTGGACCTTGCTCCAGTATCCTAGATCAATTCCAGAGGGATTCAAGAAGATTGTCTTAAATGAGTTTAAGAAATGGTTTATACTTGATGCACCAGCAAAGCATTTGCCTATTTTGTATATGCCACCCAGAACAATGAAGTTTGGATTCTTTGGACATAAGGGTGATTCTTTCCGTGAGATTGCTCTTGCCTGGGGGGAACGAGGCTACGTTGAGATAAGAGAGGATCCATCAATCTGCAATTGCTGGTTGAATTCGGTTGGTGCCGAGGGAACCCTTCTTTACGAGAGACCCACGTGGGCATGGCTCGAGAAGTCACCAGAAAAGGAGCAAGTCTATAAAAAATGTCTAGTAGGAAATCCAGATTTTACGGTTAAGCCATTGGCCCAGGCTTGGACATTCTGGCCTAGACAGCCACGGATTCTTGAGATTGCCATCGAATATGCGAGCCTAGAATATAATGAAAGATCTGATAATCTAGTTTTCTTCGGACGCGTTGAAAATGATGAACAAGGCAAGTGGCGCAAGGATGTTTCTGGATGGGAACAAATCTGCTCAAAATTCTGGATGCCAATCGGTGCAAAGGAACCTTATGTATATTCTCCAGAGCAATACTTGAAGGCTCTTGCTTTATCCAAATATGGCTTATGTCTTCGTGGCTATGGACCAAAGTGTAATCGTGAGATTGAACTTATGGCTATGGGCACAGTGCCTATTGTAGTGGAAGGAGTTGATATGGATAATTATTTTGAACCACCAGTCGAGGGTGTTCACTATCTGCGTGTAAATGGACCTGATGATGCTGTTTCAAAAATGGCTGCCATGAATCAGACCCAGTGGGAATTAATGTCAAAGGCCTGCAAGCAGTGGTGGAAGGAAAATGCTAGCATAGATGGATCTTGGCTTTTGACGAAGAAATTATTTGATTCCAAGACGTAATTTACCCCATTTAACGGTTTTCTTTAACTTATCCTCATTGACCGCTTGCTTATAAGCACGTAAGTCAAAGAGAGATCCCTTAAATAATTCAGGCTTATTCTCATATTGGGATGAATCATTTAACCAGTTTGATTTTCCAACATAGTTATTCGTAGTAAATGATGATTGGGGTAAGTGAGCACTTGGATCTTCTGCCATCTTATTTCCATCAATCCAGATCTGCAGAGCAGGGCGAACACCGTCTCCTGATGCAGTTGTTACGCAAACATGTGTCCATTTCTTTAATTTAAGTGAGTTTTGCACCTTGATATGTTGAAGACGTAATTTTCCATTCCAGACTTCATAGACTAATGTGGCCGTTCCTGTAGGAGGACCACCCTTTGTCGATTCCTCCTGTAATGGTTTTAAGGCAGGTAAATTACGAGGCTGAATATCTTTTTGACAAGGTGGATTATCTACATTCGCAGATGTAGATAACATTAGTTGCATAGGAGTCATATCTGGCACTGGTTGAGCACCTGAAGGAAAATCTGGTAATACCATATTTAAATCAGTGCTTTCACATGCGCTCTTTCGTATAGATCCCTTGTCTACAGATTCATCCCCTCGACCAATAATTCCAATAAATACATTATCCTGACCAGCACCGTTTCCAAAATCAATAATATGAGCATTATTTGTAAATTCGTCAAACTTTACCCAAAAACATATGGCACGCATAGTAGTCAAGGTAATTTTCTGACCAAATGACATATCTGGAGAATCTCCAAAGCGCAAAAAGTGATTTGATCCATTAAATTGTAGACCTTTTGTTATCTGTACACGTTCATCAAGGCTTGTAGTATGAGGCTTACCCTCCATGTATTGAGAAGGTAAGATCTTCACTTCTGATTCATCAATATGTAAGCCACCAGAGGCGAAAACTCTAATATTTTCTGCATAATCCTTCATATCATCGATAAAACGAAACCAGAACATAATGCCCTCGTAAAAACTGAGAACTTCTGCAATATCCTTTGGAGGATCTATATCTGTAAAAGTTCGTGTATCAAAAGATGTTTCTAAAGGACGATAGCACTGAGTTTCCCATGTTCCACCCTTCATCTTAACAATAGCACAATAGTCATCCTTCTTATTTCCATCTGCATCACGCATATAGTCGTCACGACTTGTCTTAAATCCATCTGCCACCTTTGGAGTTCTGTAACTCGTGGAAGCAAGATTTTCAGTACCTGCAAGAGCACATGCAAAGAATTTCTGTGACTCATCGCCACTCTTTGGTATAACCATTCTACAAAAATCATGTGATACACCTAGTCCTTGAACATCAGCATACCCCATTACATTTCGCTTATCCTGAATTAATCCAGATTCTTCTGTTCCAAAAGAAATATCACCCCGACGAGGAAAATATAAAGTTGCAAAAGTATTATCACCGGGACTAACTGTAAAGCCCTCATACAGAAACTGTGGTTTCCAGATATCGATAATTAGAGTTAGAGATAAAAGAATAACAGCAATATATAATAATGTCTCCCACGACATCTCCTAATCGCTACTGGTATTTTCAAGTGGAACAGAGTCTCGCACTAAACTAGATATGCGAGGTGGCCGGATTCGTGGACAAGGAACTTATGGATGTGTATTTCAACCAGGGCTTCTGTGCCGTGGAGCAGATCAGGAATCAATTGACCCAACAAAGGTTGGAAAAGTTACATCAATAGAGGATGCAAGAAATGAACTTATAAGTGCCAGATATTTACAAGGACTTCCAGATTCTTCTAATTATACAATTGTTGCCGAATCAAAATCCTGTACTCCTCGTGCTAAATCTAGACAGGTTGATGAAGATATTGAACTTTGTAAGTTTACAAAAGATATGCCCCTCCAGGATGCTACTCAGATTATAATGCCATGGGGAGGTATTCCTCTCAGTATGCTAAATATAAATCCACATGCCTTTGATTTCTTCAGATTTATGGAGGAAATCCTAGCGATTGGAACCTTCCTAGTTATAAATGATCTCTGCCACTTTGATATCTATGGGCAAAACTTCCTCTTTAATGATAATAATACGCCAAAGTTAATTGATTTTGGATTTGCCTTTAGACCTAGTCTCCTAAAAGTATCAGATCTCAGAACCCGCTGGAGAATGATTGTTATAGATAACGATACTGAAACTCCAGAGGTTACTCTTATGCTAGGTGCATTTAAGGGGATTGCTCCTTCGGTTCTTATACGAGAACTCGAAAAATCCAAGCCTACAGTTCAAGCCCTAGCATCCTTATGTGGAGTTATTCCAAGTGAATGGTCAGCAGATCTTACACGTTGGGCAAATGAATCGCGTAGTTTTCAACAGGGAGATTGGCTGTCCTGTTGGAAACTTTATTGGCCGGGATTTGATGCATGGGGTATCGGTGCAGTGCTTCTTGAAATTCTTGAAATCCAGATGGCTGTGCCAGCATTTAGTGAATCAGAAAGATGGAAGAAAGATGGTGAAAAAGTAAAGACTGTTATACGTGGTCTTTGCGAGGGTCATCCTGCATTTAGACTTGACGCAGCGGAAGCCTTAAACTTATTCACAGATGGTGCGCACCCCTTGATTTCTCGTGGAAACGATGCTGACGCCGGGTCAATCGGTAGCGAGTGGGTTTCTCAGAAAGTCGCAAAGCGCCCCCCTTTCTAGTTTCATTCATGAGATGCAATGGTTTATTACGAGGAACACAAAAATATCCACAGAACTTGGTATACATCAGTGGATCTTTATGATTTTTATAAATAAACAAGGCTCTATCTGGTCTTATAATAGGCCTATTAGATGCATCAAGACGTGTCACATTCAT
>Ga0114958_10002334_pt1 | contig 14270 bp, 5 predicted proteins | sample C_130208_EF_Meta_FD_89577 | JGI IMG/M metagenome (GOLD analysis project Ga0114958, IMG submission 89577) | Freshwater microbial communities from Lake Croche, Canada to study carbon cycling - C_130208_EF_MetaG | ecosystem: Environmental > Aquatic > Freshwater > Lake | place: Lake Croche, Canada... | reverse complement strand
GGATTCAGCGACGCCACCATGCGGTCGGCCATCGTATTGGCCCAGTAAGCGTCTGCGCCACTTTGCGCGGAGTTGAAAAGCTGAATGTCTGGATCATGATAAATCTCACCAAGGCGATGCACGAAAAGTTCCGCCCACGGCGGCAGGAACGGCGCGATATGCGATAGACGGCTCGCGCCGACGCCATGCGTGATGCTGTCGCCGAACGCAACGATTTTTAACGGCTCGTGCGCTGTCAATTTCTTCATCGTGCCGGGCAGGTTGTTGCCGAGATAGGCGGGCAACTGATAATTCCAAGTGCCGGTGTGTTCGTAAGTCACCATCACCTGCTTGCCGCCGACCTTGTTCCATTTCATTTCGCCATTGAGCAAATCTACGTCACGCACATGCGTCATGCGCGACGACGCGGTGCAGGCCAGTGTCCGGCCATCAACCGTATAGTCCGTGCCTTCGAGATAGTTGGTCGCCAGCCCATAATCCTGGACGGAAATAATTCGCGTCGGGCGGAACATCAGTTGTCCGCTTGCCGGCTGATTGCTTTCCGAGAGCAGCAAGACGGCTTCGTTGTAAATGGTTTTGCCCTGCCAAAACGGCTGCATGGCCTGATCCAAATCGCAGGTCGTTTTCGTCGCCACCGAATTTTCTTCCGGCATCTTCAATCCGATGTCGTCCACCGTGACCAAGCCTTCCGAACTATCCTTGGTGATACTGATTTCCACCCACTTCGTTAGCGGATGTGCCTTCATGTAGTGACTGAACTTGTGCGCATCCTTTTTGCTGGGCTTGATGTCTGACAACGAATCAATCTTCATCACTTCGCTACCGTCCTTGTCCAGAAATCGGTAGGCCAGAACGAAACCATTCGTGGGCTGCGCCACGATGGTTGCGGTCGTGGTAAGATGATTGCCGCTGCCAGTTTCAATGCGCTGCGTCAGCGACCCTGCGCCCGGACCGAAGCTCGCCGACATTTTCCCGGCAATCGGACGGTTCGTTTCCAAGTGAACATCGCCGGCGGCTTGCCACGAGGTCAGGCCATCCTCAAATCCGCCGTTGATGACGTTGGAATTGGTGTCAGCCCCGAAGCTGCTGCCAACTGCGATCAATAGACAAACCGCTAAAACTGAAATCAATTTCCGCATTATCTTGTTTGGTAAAATTGTCTCTGGTTGATTTTTTTGACCTTGGTCATCACCACGCCGTGCGACGCAGTCAGGTATCTATTCATGCAATCTTTCGTTCAATTTCTCGGTTCAGGAGCGGCTGTAGTTTGGCCGATGGTTTGCCGCAAGAGTTCGCCTGCCGGAGAAGCCTTGCCCAATAGCAACCGAAAATGTCCGCGCTGAATGCCCAGCTTGGCTACTTCGCCCGCAGCATCTGGCGGCGTGAATTTATTGCCGGGATCGCCAACAAAGGCATTCTGGCCAAGAAAGAAATTCCCATCTTCCAAAGGCTCCCAAGCCACATCCGCCCGTTGTGCGGCCAAACCGATGGGCGGATCGGTCTCTAGTTGAACCAAATCCACCTTGCGACGGTTACCGGGGAAAAGTTCATTGCCGGCAAGAATTTCGTGGTGTCCGCGTTGATCCAGTTCCTCTTTCAAAGACAGCCCCGGCCACGGACCGTCGCCAATCCACTTTACGCCTTCAGCTTTTCCGTGCGTCATCACGCCTAGACCCAACTCGCTTACATTGCCGGTGTTCGTGCTCGGCTTGATGGTGTAATTCACAGCCAGCCAACCGCGCGCATCGAGCACACAGTCAGCCTCCACTTTCATCGCGCAGTTTTTGTCCCGGGATGGATGCAGGCTCGACACCGTAAAGCGAGCGGCTTGTTGGTCAGTGACACCGCGAGTAAAACTCGCCGAAGACGGGGGCAACAGGTGCGGCTGCCAATAATGATATTTCGTCGCCTGCTCGCGAATCGGTTCTAGCATTCCCCAAGGCCGGCCGACACGTGCCACAAGTCCGTCCACCAGAATTTGGTCGCCTTGCTTTATCACCAACCCGGATTTGGCATCCAATCGCACTTCAACACCGGACGACAGCCGCCAGCCATTGTCTGTCGCTACCAAACTTCCGCTTGCGGGCAACGCATCTAAATTCCGTTCGCCGTCGAACGCGCCGGAAGCGGACTGGAGTTCAATCGTAGGTTCGCCGATGTCAAGTCCCGTCCAATCCTTCATTGTGATTTTCAACACCCGACTTTGCGAAGCGGTATCGGCGGGCAAATCCAATTTGATTAGCACCTGCTCCGTTTTTCCCGGCGGTGCGCGGAGAGCCAACGAACCGTTTGAAACTTCCTTGCCATTGATCAAGAGCGACCAAGTGACGCCGATTTGATAAAGCGCCGTGAAAGAGTAACGATTTTCGAATGTGAGCGGCACTTCGGCTTGTCCGGCGTCTGGCACAGCTGCGACGCGGTTTGTGATTATCACCGGACAATAAACCGCGCGGGTCTGAAACCAGTCCGTCTGCGCCTTGCGGTCGGCGGTGACGATCCCGTCGTTGCCGTCAATGCCATGTCCGTCGAAAATGTAACCCGTCTCGGCAGGGCGGTCGTCACAAAGCACGCCATTGGGTTGCTCAAACGCGCCGCGTTTGCGAGAGTCATAAAGTTTACGATCGTTGATCGGACGCTTCAATCCCTGATCCTGCCATAGCCAGATGCAGCCGCCGGCGAATTGCGGGTTTGCCTGCAAAATTTCCCATTTGCGCGCAAGGTCGCCAAACCCATTGTCGAGCGCATGATTATATTCGGTGAGCAGGATAGGCCGCCCGATGGAATTATCCTGTGCCATTTTTGCAAGCTTCTCGGTGCTTGGATAATGCGGCGCGTAAATGTCGGTGAACGCGGGCAGTCCGCCAACATCCACGCCGCCACTGGCCATCGCATTGCCGGGAAACAAAATTGGCCGCGTGGCATCAAGCGCCTTCGCCAACCGGCCAGCCGCCTGCACACCGGTGCTGACGGGATTTTCGTTGCCGATGTCCCAGATGATAACCGACGGATGGTTGCGGTCGCGGTCCAAAGTATTTTGAGCGCGCGCCAGCAGGTCGCCCAGGCTCGCCGGTGTGGATTGATACGCTTCGCCGAAGCCGATGGGAATTTCGTCGAGGACATAAAATCCGAGTTCATCGCAAAGTTCCAAGAAGCGCGGATGCGGCGGGTAATGAGTGCAACGGACGGTGTTGATGTTCGCCGCTTTCATCATGTGCAAATCTTTTAGCCAGTTTCCCTCGCGCAACGCCCGACCAACGACGGGATCAATGTCATGCCGGCAAACGCCGCGCAGCTTTACCGGTTGGCCGTTCACCAGCAAAACTGAATCTCGAATCTCCACCGTGCGAAAACCAACGCGCTGGTGAAAAGTGTGTTTCACTTCGTCGTTCGCCGAAAGCGTGATGGCAAGATCATAAAGTGCGGGATGCTCGGCATTCCAAAAAACAGCATTGGTCAAAGCGATGTGGAACGGAACTGTGGGCATGATTTTGTGTCCCGGCCAGAGAACCGACTGCTGAACGCGGCCAACTTCCTTGCCCGTGGAATCACGCAGAATAGCTTCGACCATCACATTCGTGCGCGGCTGATCCCAGAGCGTCGTCAGCAAGTCCACTTCGCCGGACAGTTCGGCGCTGCCGGTGTCGGGATGAACGCTGGTATTCAGGCGACAACCGCTGACAAAGAGTGACGCCGTTGAAAACAGATAGACATCGCGATACACGCCGGAAAGCGTCCAGTCGTCGTTTTCATCAAACTCATGGGCCGGATGGTTGCGGAATACTTTCAACGCGAGCGTCTGCAACTGTCCCGGTTTAATAAGCCGAGTGAGGTCAAATTGCGCAGGCTGATAAGCCGACAACGCACTGCCAACTTCCTTGCCGTCCAAATAGACGGTGAAACCATAAGCCACACCTTCCAAATCGAGAAAGATTCGCTGACCTTTCCAATCTTTGCTAACTGAAATGGAACGGCGGTAAAGCCCGGCTAGGTTGGTATCGGCATGATAATAACGGGGTTCCTCAAACCCGCACATTTCCCAGTTGGCCGGCACGGGAATGTTAGACCAACCTTTGTCATTAAAATTATTTGCCACAAAGTAAGTCGGAATCTGCTCAAGGTTGGTCAGGCAAAACTTCCAACTGCCATTAAGACAAACACAATGGTTGGTGTCATCGCGGTCAAACGGTATGATGGCCGACCCTGCCGTCAACGTGTTTGACAACACTAAGCAGAGAAGAAATATGTTTTTGAAGTGAAGTCGGCACATATCAATCAGTTTTTGAAAATATATTAAAGCGCAGAATAGGCGACCATCGGATTCGCATTCAACCGGAATCTGATAACTCCGTTAGCGATTTTCAAGGCCGAACCCAGCCTCAACCGGGATTCATTTAGCTCAAGGTTGAAGGTAAGCCAGAACTTGGATAAACATGCCGTTGTTATTACCAGCACAAGTCGGCGCAACACCCCAAATAGCAGGATTGAATGCTGCCTTGACTGTATTAACAGACGCATGAGTGTCACCCCAAAGAACATTCAATGCGGAAGCCGAGCCGCCGGAAGTATGGAGAATGTCCGGATAATCATAAATCAAGTCACTCATCGCAATCCGCGTCGCCTTCATATCGGTGAGTTTTCTTGCCTGCTTGTAGCCGGAAGTGGGAACACCGGTGATTACGGTTTGATCCGTCTGCGGATAATACATATATGAAGATCGCACATATGGTGTGCCAATGGAAGCCGGCCCATAGGCTGGCCACTGTTCTGCAGATGCGCCTGTTGACAAATAAGTTTCATATGCGGCCCTTTGCTGCCCAGGCTTGTTGACATTTGCGCTCGGACAATAATACGTCTTGCCGGCAGTGATTAGACCGCCTGAATATAATAGTCCCAGATTAACTCCTGTATCGGTTGCTGTGTTTACAGCGGCACCGGCAGTGCCGGTTGAACTGGTAATGACGGATGAAGGCGTATTATTACCAGGACCAGCAAACATCACATACGCTGCATAAGGATACGGATTAGCACCGGCGTCATAGATGGAGGGTGGCACTTTATCCGAATTCTCCCCGGCATACATGACCATGGCAGTGCCCATTTGCTTCAAATTGTTAAGACAGGCAATACGCCTCGACCGCTCCTTGGCGCTGGACAAGGCTGGCAACAGCATGGCCGCCAGAATGGCGATGATGGCAATGACGACCAGCAGTTCAATGAGTGTGAATCCACGGCGCACTTGGTGTGCAAATGGTTTCCAGTGTTTATCGACAACTTTCATATTTTCGTTTTGATGCCCCGTAGTGCAAGGTTCTCGCTTGCACTACGGGTTTATATCAATTCTAGTCATTGCTGACCCACAGGGTTGAAGGTTGAGAGGTAAAAAAAGGTTGGCTTGCGGGTTTGTGCCCTGCCACAAGGTAGGGCATGAAAAAGAAAACCACAGCCAAGCCAACCGTCAGCAAGTTCTCGCTCTTGCGGCAAGTTTGCAACTTCATTCCGCCACATCTGGTGCCGCGCCTGGCCCGCGAAACCGGCGTGGCTGAACAAGCCCGCACGTTCAGTCCGTGGAGCCATATTGTCAGCCTGCTCTACGCCCAAATCACCCACAGCCTCGGCCTCAACGACGTGTGTGACGCGCTGCGACTTCACTCCGGTCCGCTGTCGGCGGTGCGGGGTGCCACGCCGCCGCCCAAAAACACCCTTTCCCACGCCAACCGCACTCGCGATCCGCAAATGGCCGAGCGGCTCTTCTGGGCGGTGCTGGAACATCTGCAAACTGTGCAGCCCGGCTTCGGCGGTAACCGGCGCCCGAAGTTCGCCTTCCGTTTCAAAAGGCTCATTCATGTCGTGGACTCGACCACCATTCAGTTGATGGCGCGTTCCCTGAACTGGGCCAAACATCGCCGCCGCAAGGCCGCCGCCAAATGCCATGTCCGGCTCAATCTCCAGTCCTTCCTGCCCCGCTGCGCCATTGTTGACACCGCCGCCGAACATGACACCGTCCGGGCCAGAGAGCTTTGCGCCAGTGTGCAAGCGGGTGAAATCGTCATCTTCGACAAAGCGTATGTGGACTTCGCCCATCTGGCCGACCTTTCGATGCGGGGCGTCTGCTGGGTCACCCGCGCCAAGGACAACCTGCAATGCCGTGTCGTCCGCAAACTTCAGGACGGAGCGGACGGCAACATTCTGCGCGACGACCTGATCGCCCTGACCGGTCCCGCCGCCAAACATTATCCCGTCGAACTGCGCCGCGTCACCGCCCTCGTCGAGGTGGACGGCGAACTCCGCGAAATGGTTTTCCTGACGAACAACCTCGAATGGAGCGCCCAGACGATCGCCGACTTGTATCGCTGCCGCTGGGGCATCGAAACCTTCTTCAAGGAACTCAAACAAACCCTCCAACTGGCCGACTTCCTCGGCCACAGTGAACGGGCCGTCAAATGGCAGGTTTGGACCGCCTTGCTGGCCTATGTGTTGTTGCGCTTCTGCGCCCATCTGGGCCAGTGGGGCCACAGCTTCACCCGGCTCTTCGCCCTGATCCGTTCGGCCCTCTGGCAACTCTGGGAACTCCGCAGCCTGCTCGAACTCTATGGGACAGCCGGTGGTGGCGGCCGCTTCCTGGGCACGCCACAACAAGCCTATTTGGCGGGCTTTGGCTGATCCTGTGGGACAGCCGCTGCGCCAGAACCATGAATTCTTAAACCGCGTTTTCATCCAGCTATTTGTTTTTCAAGAAAATCCGCACAGAAATGTCGCGGCAACAGTCGCTATTGGCCGACAGTGAATTCTAGTTATTGTTTTGCTGTTTAATTCGTCACGCGGTAATACATCTGCGGGACGGTCGGCACAATGGTGATCGTGCTAGGAGAATTGCTGCCCGTCAGCGATTTCCAAGGGCCGAGCACATTTGTGGCGCTCTGAAGCGTTCCATACGGCCAGAATAAAGTCATGCTCGCTCCGGAAATCTGGTTGGTGATAACAATCGGCCCAATAGGAGTAACCGTCAGGGTTGCCGCCGGGCTGCTGGTGATGGAACCATACAGATTGGTAACCACCACCACATAATCAGCACCGTTATAGAACTGGGCGCTGCTAATGGTTAGGTTGGTAGTATTAACACCAGAAACATTTCCAACGTTGACCAAGTTGGTGTAAATCCCGCTGCCAACTATTCCCGCTTGCCATTGATACGTCAAAGTGGCCGAACCAGAAACGGTCACCAGAAAATTGGTCGTCTGCCCCTGATTCACTGATTTTGAAGCCGGCGACGTAACTATGCTGGGCGGTAGGAAGGATCCCCCGGAAGATGCGCCGAAGAGACCGACCAACTGGTTCCTTGACAAGGTCTGGCTAAACAAGGCCACATCGTCAATCGAACCATTAAAGTTGCGGTAGGTGGGATTATCGGAGGAATCATCGCCGATCCGGGCCGCTGCATCGAACTTTTGAATAGCGTGTCCGTGGACATGAGTCGCCGAAGACAGGCCATTGGTATTAAGGACATAGATCGTTGCATTGGTGGCGGTGACGGTCAAAGCCACCAGTGACCATTGGTTCAGGGGCGCAGATATTCCAGAATCCCACCCGGAATTTACGCTGTCATTATTCCAATTATATCCAAGATCGTAATTCCCGGAAATTGCATTAGACACGCTATAGATCAAGCCGGCGACCGTGGAACCGCCGCGACAAAAGACGATTCCTGCCGCGTGAGTTTGAGGCCCAACCGGATAAACCCACGCGGAAATGGTCATGGTGTTGGTGCCGATGCCATTGTTCAAATTAAAAGCGGGCAAGGTCACCCAGGAGTTGGCGACGGGGTTGATGTAGGCTGAGGCAGTGTTGGTATCAGGGAACCCAACCAGTCCGTCCGCCGTCGCCCTCGGTCCGGCAATGCCATTATACCCGTTCTGGGCCGCCGCCTTATATGTCCCGTTAAAATTGCCCAGGCCATCAAAGCATACGGTCGTGCCAGTGCTCGGATCCACCGTTTCCCCAAAGGTATAAAAGGCAAACGGATTGTTGGCCAAAACCGCGCTCTCATAAGCATTGGGTGTAATGACCGTAAAGCTGGCAGGCGTGCTGGTCACGGCCCCATAGACGTTAGTAATAACGACGGTATAATCAGTGAAGTCATCGGCACCGGAGACATTTGCCACGGTCAGCACATTGCTGGTTGAGCCAGAGATGTTGCCACCATTACCAAGGTTTGCGCCATTGCGAGACCAATGGTAAGCCAGCGGCGCGGAGCCATTGGCATTGACAATGAACTGGGCCGTTCGTCCTGAAAACAGAGACGCAGAGGCGGGCTGAACCGAGATTACTGGCAAGAAGCTGGAGTTTCCCCATGCCGAAATAAACAGACTGGTCAACTGGCTCGATGACAATGCCTGGCTGTAAAGGGCAACCTCGTCAATTGATCCGTTGAAATTGCGAGAAGAGGTTCCGCCATCGGTTCCAATCATTGTCGGACCGTCAAAGATTTGAACCGGGTGGTTATGGACGAAGGTTGCAGAGTTGATGCCATTGGTGTTGATGACATAAATTGTGGCATTGGTTGCGGTGACCGTCAGAGTCACCAGCGACCATTGAAATTGAGGTGCCTCCAAGCCCGAATCCCAAGCGGTCACGGCCGCATCGTTTGCCCATTTATAACCGAGTTTGTAATTGCCGTCTCCAGCTAGGACATTGTAAACCAAGCCGGCCACGGTGTTGCCGGCGCGGCAGAAGACGATGGCCGCGCTGTTGACTTGAGGCCCGACCGGATAAATCCACGCGGAAATGGTCATGGTGTTTGTGCCAAGGCCATTGTTCAAATTGAATGCCGGCAAGGTGATTTGGGAATTGGCAATGTTATATTGCGGACCGGTTGCAGTATTAGTGTTAGGAAATCCAACCAAACCATCTGCCGTGGCTTGCGGCCCAGCAAGGCCAATCTGGGAGAAGGTTCCGTAAGTCCCGTTAAAGTTTCCCATGGAATCATAGCACGGCAAGGTGCCAGTGCTCACGTCCCCCGTTTCACTAAAGGTGTAGAAGGCAAACGGAGCCGAGGCCAGCGTGGCACTTTCATACGCACCATTGGTCGTGGTCAAAGTCAGGCTCGCCACGCTGCTGGTCACCGCGCCATACGCGTTGGTGATAATAACCATGTAGTTGGTAAGCGCGTCAGCATTGGACGCATTAGCGATGCTAAGCACATTGCTCAATGATCCGGTGATGCCGCCACCATCCAAGAGGTTGGTTCCATTCCGCAACCAGTGGTAGCCCAAGGGTGCAGTGCCACTGGCAGTGACACCAAAATGCGCCGAAAGGCCCGAAAACAGAACCGAGGACGCTGGTTGCACCGTGATCACCGGCGGAGCAATGCTGGTTGGTGTCACTTCCGCCCAAGTAGCGCCAATCCGCAAGGAATCGAGCCGGAATGTGGGCGAGAATCCGGTGAAACTGCTGACCAGAAAAAATCTCCCCAAGGCGGTGGCATTGGTGAAGCTTGGTGCCACACCATTGGTCAGCGCGGTAAGGGTCGGCTCCGGCTCCGGCAATCCTGGGGTGGGATTGATGAACAAATAACCATTACCCGTGGCCAAATCATATTTGATGACGGCCATATAGGTCTGGCCAAGTGCCAAGGCGCTGGTGAAGTTCGTCGGGAAAGGACCATTAGCCACTTGCAGACCCCAGGTATTGGCATTTTGATTACATATCAAAGAAAAAGCCTCGGTTGAACTGCCATTGTTGTAGGCGACTTGATTGCCCGACATCAACCCCACCATAACCCGTGAGGAAAGAGTCGGCACCGCCTGAACATTGATCAAAAACGAACAATACAAAAAGTTGGTGCCTGAATTAACAGTGCTCACCAAGGGCACATAAGTTGTCCCGTAGCCGCTAGCCTGAGAGGAAGCAACGGCGCCGTTTCCGGCCGGATCAAAATCCAACAAGCTGGAGCCGGCTGGGCTATTGTAGGTCAAATTGGTGCTGACGTTGATTCCGGTCATGGGAGCGGTCCACGGTGCATTAGTCCCCAACGAGCCGCCGGCAGCATAATTGAACCCATCCGCTAGATAAAAACGGGTAAAGATCACCGATGCCGGAGTTCCAATTGCATTGCCACCGATGGTGCCAGTGATGATTGCGGTCATCATGTTGGTAGCAGCACCCAAGAGATTAGTGGAGGTGAGGATGGCCGTGTAAGTGCCGTTACCATTATCAGTCACCGCTCCCAAGACGCCTGTCGTCGTGCTCAATATCACCGTTCCGCCGCTGATCAGCAGGTTATTGTTGTTTGCGTCTTTTGCCCGCACCGTAATCGTCCCCGTGCTGACGCCGTCAGCAAAGACATAAGCAGTTCCCGTGATTACCGTGTTCGCCGCTACCGCCGGTCCAACGAAGATCACACTGGCATTGTTACCAATCGTTCCGCCGTTAATCGTTCCGGAGATCGTTGCCGTGCCCGGAGTTGCGGAAGAGGTCAGCGTCGCAGTGTAGGTGCCATTGCCATTGTCAGTGACGGAACCGATTGATCCAGAGGTTGTGCTCAAGGTCACCGTCCCCGCACTAGAGGTCATGTTATTATTGTTGATATCCTTCGCTTGCACTGTGATGGTCGAGGTGCTCGATCCGTTGGCCGTGACGGCAACCGGAGTAGCGTTAATCACCGTGTTGGCCGCCGATAATGGTGCCGCCGTCGAGGGGGTAAACACCGCACCGACGAAGGCAAACTTTTGGGCGGTGGAAGTTGTCGCGGCGGTGAAGAAATTTGTGCCCGCGCTCAAGCCTGACGCATAGCCCATCAACACCGTCGATCCTGAAGTATTCCATTTGGTGGTAGTTACTGTTCCGTTTGCCGCTCCGTTCGTGACGGTGATGGCTATTCCTGTCGCCGTTGTGCTGGCGAAAATGCAGTTAACTGCTGCCCAAGCATTGGCCGGCACGTTCGTCAAACTAAATGCGAGACTCGCGGCGCTCCCACTGAGAGGAGAGTTGGTGCCCCCCGTTAAAGCCGCGATGCTGGTGTCAACCCCGCTTAAAGTATAGGACTGCAGCCACCAGGTAGCTGAACTCCCAAGTGTGCCCGTAACGTTGGCGGTGCCTGCTCCGGGATTGAAGAGGTAATAAACTGCGGCCTCGCGGAAGGTGGTGGCGTTCGCGGTCTTCGAAATGACTTTGTTGAGCGTCTTGCTGTTCCAAGTCAAAGTTGCCGGAGCCGCCCCATTGCCCGTGTCGGCCAGCAAAACAACGAGCACGCTTGCTGTCGAGGAAACATTAACCGATGACACGCTGCTAACCGAGGTTCCCGATCCGTTGTCAATGGCACTGGGACCATCCACCAGTGCAATCGCAGCTTTTGCATGACCGCAAATCAAAATAAGAGCCGCCAGAATTGGCAGGGCGATTCGGTGCGGCGAAATGCGGTTCGCATTCAGCGCGGGTTGATGAAAACCGCTCAGTTGCGCCAAAAGGCCGATGCCGGTCGTAAAAAGGTTTTTGATTGGATCTGAGGCCAGAGGAGAAGTTTTCATGGACATTGTTTTGGTTGGAATTTGGGACAAAATAGTCGTTTGCATTAAACAAGTTTTGGGCTTTGAAAAACAATATGTCATACCAACTAGATTGGCTACCTATCGTAATGTATAGGGCGTTACCCAAGCAAAACCCGAAGAAAACCCAAATTTTCGCGCTCTTTGGCATTTGCTCTCACGTGTTGCAACGATTTTGGTGGCGGCATCAACACCTTAACACCGCCCACCCCAAACCGGAAACATGATCCGGTCTCCATGAAGGAAACCCAAACCGTCACGAAATTTACCTATCGCAAGCCACCGACCGGCGGCCCACTGCAATCATTTGGCCTGCATCCACAGGCCGGACAAATTTCAAGACCATTCACGATTTGCGAACCTTGCCGCCAAGTCGGCTCATTTCTTTGCAACATTCTGACGTCTGTGCCAACAGTTGATTCACTCGCATTATTTCCGAGCGATCCTTTCAACCGTGGCGATTTGGCGCTGGTTCTTGAACTTCCCTTCGTGCCAAATTTCTTTTTTTCACCTAAATCAACGCATGACCTTTTGTTTGCTTAAGGTTGCCGTCTTCACTCGCTATGTAGACTCAATGAGTTGACCGAATCGGCTATTCTAAATGGACGATGCCGTGGCGGATGGCTTCAATTGCCGCTTGGGTGCGGTCGAGAACATCCAGTTTTTTGAATATACTGGTGAGGTGAACCCGCACGGTGATTTCGGCCAAGCCCAGCTCGCTGGCGATTTCCTTGTTGCTCCGCCCTTTGACCACCAGTTCGAGAATGGTCTGTTCGCGGGAGGTCAGATTCTTGCGGTCAAGCCGTTCAGAGAGCAACCGCGCCACCGAAGCCGGCAACGCATCGCCTCCCGCAAAAACCGCGCGGACGGTATCCGCAATCTCGTCACGGGAGGCGTCTTTGAGCAGGTAGGATTTTGCGCCGGATTGAATCGCGCGATAAATGTCCTCATCCGCGTCGAATGTGGTTAGCACGACGGCTTTCGCGTCGGGAAATTCGCGGCAAATCTCAAGGATGGCCTGCACGCCGCTCAAGCGTGGCAGCCGCAAATCCATCAGCACCACATCCGGTCGCTCGCGCCGGAAAGTTTCGACGGCGGCTTGCCCGTCCGCCGCCTCTGCCACCACTACAATGTCGGGAAAACCCTGCAACATCCCGACGAGCCCAAAACGAAACGCCGGATGATCGTCAACCACCAGCAAACGAATTTTTTTTGGTTTCATGAAAGTCTTTCAGCCCAGTTGAATTTCGATGGCAATTTCCGTTCCCTTTCCGGGCGCAGTGTTGACGGTCAAGGCCGTGCCCAGTCGCCGGGCGCGCTCGTTCATGCCAGAAACTCCGAAATGAGAATCTTTGACGGAAGCGATATTGGCTGTGGTGTAGCCACAACCGTCATCACGCACCCTCAACAAAACTGATTTGGCATTGAAGTGCAGTTCCACTTCCAGATTTTTCGGCTGGCCGTGCCGGACGGCATTGTGAATGGCTTCTTGACCGATGCGGAGCAGATCGTTCTCAATGGCGGACGCGAGCCGACGAGCGTGGCCGCTGACGTTCATCTGAGCCTGGATGTCCCGGCCCTGGGTTTCCTGGTTCAGCAAATCGCGCAACGCCGCCTGCAAGTCGCCGGTTTCCAAAACTTGCGAGCGCATGTTGAAAATGCTGCGGCGCGCCTCGGCCAGGCTGTTGCGCACAATCGTGCGGGCGCGCTGGATTTGGGATTCGGCCTTGTTCGCCCCCGTCGGCAGTTCCGCTCGGATGATTTCCAGTTGTGCTGAAACCGCCGCCAAGTCCTGCGCCAGCGTGTCATGGATTTCCCGCGCCAGCCGGTTACGCTCGTTCAAGATGGCGGCGAATTCCGCCTCAGCCTGACGCCGGGCCGCCTGCTGGCGGTGGAAACGGGTGCGGAAAACGAGAATCACAATCGCGATGCCCGCAGTCAGAGTCAGCACGACAATAGTGGAGGCGATCAGGATGCGTAGTGGCGTCCACCACGGCGGCGGCATAATCAGATGCAAGTCCTGCCCCGAACGCAACAGCACGCGAAACGACTGGGGCGATTGCATCGGATTTCGCGGGTCAAGCTGCCCCATCACCACGGCGCAGATGCCGGTATATTCAATTTCGCTGCCCGCTTCCAATTTGGGTGCGTCTTTATCTGTGGAAGATTTTTGCAGGAACGCCGTGAACACCGAGTTGTCCATCTGCAAAGACAACACCCAGCCGTTCTCCTGCTGAAGCAATCCCAGCAACTTTGCCCGGCCCGTGATGATTTCAGCATCATGTTCAAAAGCCTCGCTTAGCTTTTGGAGGACCACTGCGTCGGGCAGATTGCGTCCGTGGGCCAACACTTTGTAAACAGCATCCTCGATAATCGGCGAATAATCGCCCTGCGCCGGAAAACCCACAACCGAGACCTCGTCGCCGACCGACACCGGCAGGTCTTCCGCGTGCGTCCGCACAAACAAACTCCGTGACTGATCGTTGAGGTAGAGGAATTCGCCGGGCTTGCGATACGTCACGACCCCTTGCACGCGCACGCGGTGGCCGAAATCCGTTTGTGAAAATTGCAACAGGCTGCCGATGTCCTGCGCCGGCAGGTCGAATGGATTGGCCACCGGCGGCGGTTTTTGCAGCTTGATTTGTTCCCCTTCGGGAATCACCAAAAAGACTTGGAAGAACTGGTGTTTTTGATTGAACCGGTGCAGGCAAATTCCCCGAATATGCAGCG
>Ga0114958_10002332_pt1 | contig 14274 bp, 10 predicted proteins | sample C_130208_EF_Meta_FD_89577 | JGI IMG/M metagenome (GOLD analysis project Ga0114958, IMG submission 89577) | Freshwater microbial communities from Lake Croche, Canada to study carbon cycling - C_130208_EF_MetaG | ecosystem: Environmental > Aquatic > Freshwater > Lake | place: Lake Croche, Canada... | reverse complement strand
TTACTTTCTGCGCTGTTTCGTAATGCGCTTCACCCACAATTGCAGGTGTTAAAATTCTTGAAGTAGAATCCAATGGATCTACTGCAGGATAAATACCTAAGTCTGCAATTTTACGGGACAATACTGTGGTGGCATCTAAGTGCGCAAAAGTTGTTGCTGGTGCTGGATCTGTTAAGTCATCCGCAGGAACATATACTGCCTGTACAGAAGTGATTGAACCACTCTTAGTAGAAGTAATACGCTCTTGCATTAAACCCATTTCAGTAGCCAATGTAGGTTGGTAACCTACCGCTGATGGCATACGACCCAATAATGCAGATACCTCAGAACCTGCTTGTGTAAAACGGAAAATATTATCAACGAAAAATAAAATGTCTTTTCCTTTTCCTGTGCCATCTCCATCACGGAAATATTCTGCAATGGTTAAACCACTTAAAGCCACACGTGCACGTGCTCCTGGAGGTTCATTCATTTGTCCAAATACAAAAGTCGCTTTTGACTCTTTTAATTCTTGCAAATTTACTTTGCTTAAATCCCATCCACCTTCTTCCATACTATGTTTGAAATTGTCACCATATTTCATGATACCTGCTTCAATCATCTCACGCAATAAATCATTTCCCTCACGTGTTCTTTCTCCAACACCTGCAAACACAGACAAACCTCCATGTCCTTTTGCGATATTATTAATTAACTCTTGAATTAATACTGTTTTACCTACACCCGCACCACCAAACAATCCAATCTTACCCCCCTTTGCATAAGGTTCGATAAGATCAATTACTTTAATGCCTGTAAACAAGACTTCTGTAGCTGTACTTAAGTCTTCGAACTTTGGAGGGTTCGCATGTATAGGACGACCATTGGTTTTGTCTAATTGAGGAAGACCATCGATAGCATCACCTGTTACATTAAATAAACGACCATAAATATCATCGCCAATTGGCATTGAAATGGGTTTGCCACTATCTATTACTTCCATTCCTCTCACCAAACCTTCCGTACCATCCATTGCAATGGCACGCACGCTGTCTTCACCTAAATGTTGTTGCACTTCAAGTATTAATTTTTCACCACCTGGTCTTACAATTGTAAGTGCATTATAAATTTCAGGAAGTGATTGCTGATTAGGGAATTGAACGTCTACAACAGCACCAATAATTTGTTTGATTTTACCATTTCTTGTCATAATATACTATTTCGGCTGCGAAGGTAAGTTATTAGTAGTTTATTGCAAAAATTGTACGTAGATAATCGCAGCTAAAATTCCCCCCACAATGGGTCCTAAAACCGGTACAGCCACATAGCCCCAATCACTGCTACCTTTTCCCTTAATGGGCAGTATAAAATGCATGATTCTAGGCCCTAAGTCTCTTGCTGGATTCACTGCCCAACCCGTGGGACCACCTAGTCCAAACCCAATACCACCCACAAGTAAGGCCACCGGTAAAGCAGAAAGTGCACCTAAATCGGAGCTGGCTGGTTTAATTAAGAATATACCTAATAAGAACACCATGGTAGCCAAGGTTTCAACTATAAAATTTTGCGGAATATTTCGAATAGAGGGCCCTGTAGAAAAGACTGCTAATTTTGCCCCAGCGTCCTGGCTTTCATTGAAATGGTCCTTATAGATCATCCAAACAATTAATGCCCCTAACATTGCTCCTAAGATTTGAGCTAAAATATAAGAGGGCACCAAGGCCCATTCAAATTTACCCGCTGAAGCCAATGCAATAGTAACGGCTGGGTTTAGATGTCCACCACTAATGCTACTAGTTGCATATACGCCCACAAATACAGCAATCACCCATCCTAGTACAATGGTAATAAGACCCCCATTATTCCCTTTCGTATCTTTTAATAAGTTATTAGCCACTACTCCATTTCCAATAGTGATAACAAGTGCAGTACCTAAAAATTCAGCTATAAAAGGTGTCATATGATTTTATTTGATTGAAACAATAGATTAAATTAATTAAAAATTATGAGAGCGCCATTCAATAATATAAAATTACCAATTATTAGTAGCTTTTATAGCCCGCTCCCAACCTTGAATCCAATCTTTTCTTTTATCTGCTGTGGCACTTGGAAGAAAGGTTTGATCTATTTGCCATTTCGATCTTAGCTCTTCTATATCCTTCCAAAAGCCAACGGCTAAGCCTGCTAAATATGCAGCGCCCAAGGCAGTAGTTTCTACCATGGTGGGTCTTGTAACTTTTGTGTTCACTATGTCTGATTGAAATTGCATGAGTAAATTATTATGGGTGGCACCTCCGTCCACTCTTAACTCTGCAATGGGAATACCCGCATCTGCTTCCATGGCTTTTAATAAATCATAACTTTGAAAGGCAATGCTTTCAATTGCTGCGCGGGCTATATGAGCAGCCGTTGTGCCTCGCGTAATACCTACAATGGTTCCTCTTGCATGTTGATTCCAATAAGGCGCCCCTAGTCCAGCAAAAGCAGGTACTAAATAAACCCCATCTGTTTCTTCCACTTGTTTTGCAAGTGCTTCCACTTCTGAAGAATTTCTTATTAAATGTAAGCCATCTCTCAACCACTGAACCACAGCCCCTCCAATAAATACGCTTCCTTCTAATGCATAATAAGTATGGCCATTCATTTGTAAAGCAATAGTGGTTAATAAATTATTTTTTGAACTTACTGCTTTTTCTCCCGTATGCATTAACATAAAACAACCTGTGCCATAAGTATTTTTAACCATGCCTGGTTCGGTACACATTTGTCCAAACAATGCCGATTGTTGGTCTCCTGCAATACCTGCAATAGGTATTTCATGATGTGCAAATAACTGAGTGGTATGTCCATATACTTCACTACTACTTTTTACTTCAGGCAACATAGAAATAGGCACATTTAATAATGCTAATAGTTCTGTGTCCCACTCCAGGGTATGAATATTAAATAACATGGTGCGAGAAGCATTGGTCACATCAGTAACATGTACTTTCCCATTGGTTAATTTCCAAACCAACCATGTATCAATGGTGCCAAAAATTAGTTCTCCTTTATTGGCTAATGCACGGGCGCCTGCTACATTATCTAAAATCCAATTAATTTTTGTGCCAGAAAAATAAGAATCAATGACCAAGCCTGTTTTTTCTTGGACCCTACTGGCATGACCTTGTTTTTTTAAATTATCGCAAAAATCGGCGGTGCGTCTGTCTTGCCAAACAATGGCATTATATATGGGCAAACCAGTTGTTTTATTCCAAACCACTGTAGTTTCTCTTTGATTCGTAATGCCAATCGCAACTACATCATTCTCTGATAATCCTTTCATGCTGATAGCTTCAGTAGCTACACCCATTTGTGTGCTCCATATTTCTAAGGGGTCATGTTCTACCCAACCTGGCTTTGGAAAAATTTGTTGAAATTCTTTTTGTGCAGTAGCATGTATTTGACCATCGTGATCAAATAAAATGGCACGACTACTGGTAGTACCCTGATCAAAGGATAAAATATATTTAGACATAACAATCGTTTATAAATTGTAATATAAAAAAAGATACGCAGAAAAAGAAAATTGAATCTATCTTCTATTCTTTAACCAACTCTCTGGATCAAAGAAAGCTCCTTTTTCATTATTGATCATAAATAGAAGTGCCCCTTCACCATCCAAATTAATACCTGACTTGCCAAGTAAAGTACCAGCTCTTACTTCTTGGTCTTTATTTACATTAATGCTACTTAAATGAGTATAGGTAGAAAAGTATTTACCATGTTGAATAAATACAGTTAAATCGCCATTTATATCACCAGTATATTTAACCACACCATTGGCCACACTTTTAACAGAAGTCCCTTTCGGCAAAGCCAATTCAATACCATCACTTTTTCGATTTAATTTGGTACCTGGAATATTCTCCACTCCAAAATGTATGTATACATTACCCTTATCAACTGGCCAAGGAAGGTTCCCTTTATTATTTTCAAATAAGATTGAAGCTTCCCTTCCTTCTTCTGTGGTTTCAAGCGCAGAATATGGCCTGTTATCAGTGGTGCTAGTGATCCCGCCTTCTACATTACCCAGTTTTGTATTTTTCGAGCTAGCCTTAGAAGGGGCTGGTTCTTCAGCATTATTCTTTGCAGACGCTTTTGCTGCATCATTGGCTGCTTTTAATTTTGCTACCCTTTCTTTTTCTTTACGCTCCGCCTCTAATGTTTCTCGTCTAATAATAGTTAATAAGGCCGACTGCATTTTTTTTCTTTGTGCTTCTTTTTGTCGAACTTGTGCAGTAATTTCTTGCTCTTTACTTTTTAATTGATTGACAATTTTATCTTGTTCTTTTTGATCAACAACCAATACCTTAAGTTGTTCATGTTGTACTTCTAAGGTTTTTAATCTGTCTTTCTTATTGGCACCTAGTGTATTAATTTTAGCATTCAAATCGTTTTGAGATAAATCAATGGCATGTGCCTGCGCCTCTCTATTTTGTCTATAACTTTTTAAATAAGTAATTCTTTTGACGGCATCATTAAAACTACCTGCTGAAAATAAAAAATTTAAATATTCATAGCCACTTCTGCTTTTATAGGCAAATACAATGCTTTTTTGATATCTTGTTTTTAGAGTATCTAAATCCTTATTTAATTTTTGAACATCTTGTTGATTAGCATAAATAGCGTCATCTAGAATTTTAACTTGCTTGGCAATACCATTAATAAGCGACTTTCTTTTTGAAATTTTGCTTCTTATAGCTTCCAATTGTCCTAAAGAGTTCTTTTTATTTTTTTTCGTTTGTTCCAATAACTGGTTCAGCTCATCTAATTCTTTTCTAAGTGTTTGTTCTTGTTTTTGCAAGTCTTCGCGAGAGGCATTGGCTTGTGCAGAAGCGTTTATGCTAAGCACCCCCACTAAAAATAAAATAAATAATACTCTTTTAATCATATTGTTATTTATCAAATCAAAAAATTATTTACGTTTACTTGGCTTAGGAATAGCAAACGTATATTTTAATGGCTCATCAAAACTAAACTCTTTCACATCCATATGTACTTCTATTCTAGTATTAGCTGCTATTGAAATATCTCGATACTGCGGAAATTGAAACTTAGCATAGCTTGTATGGTTACTATAAGCAATGTCACAAGTACGGTGCCTATTAATGTCTATGTCATCTAATTTCAAATTTAATATTTTAGTATTGTCTTCATTTAAAATAATTAAATTCTTAAATAAAGACCCCATTAAACCTACTTGTAATTTGTTACTAATTTTTTTATAATAAATAACATTAGTATAATTCATGAAAATAGGATTGCCTACTATTAAATCTTCTATGATAGCATAATTAAGTGGAATTTTTAATACTTCTTGCAGGTAACTCAAAGGCTTTCTTTCCACTTTTTTACTTAGAGGATAAATTAATACTACACTATCTTTATTAATGAGTGCTTTTAAACCAATTACACCCATAGCACCTCTTACTGTTAAATAAATAGCTTTATCTTTTTGAATACTTAAATTCACAATATAATTATCTGCAATATTTAAAGTTTCATAATCTACTTTAAACTTTGCATTCATAGTGGTAAAATTAATTCTTGCCATTTCAATATTTTGCAATATACCTTTGATAATGACCGCAGAATCGACTTTTGGTTCTTGAATAGTTTGCTGGGTATTGGCAGAATCGGTTTTTGATAAGGCGTCTTTTATTACTTGAACTTTTCTGTAAGTAGTACAAGAAGCCATAAGCAAAATAAACCCTAGTATATAAAACCCTTTTTTCATTTAATTAATTTTTTCCAGTATGACCAAATCCTCCAACACCTCTTTCGGTTGCCTCTAGTGATTCTACTTTTTCTAAATTTACTTTCTCTACTTTTTGAAAAACCATTTGTGCAATTCTATCTCCATCAGAAATAAGCTGCACTTCATTAGACAAATTAATAAGAATTACTTTTATTTCTCCTCTGTAATCTGCATCAATAGTGCCTGGGGTATTCAGACAAGTAAGGCCTTGTTTAATTGCTAGTCCACTTCGAGGTCGAATTTGTGCTTCCCAATTTTCTGGTAGGGCCAAAAATAATCCAGTAGGAATTAAAATTCTAGACATGGGCGCCATTGAAATTGGACTATTTAAAAAAGCTCTGATGTCCATTCCTGATGAACCAGTAGTGGCATATTCCGGTAAAGGATGATGGCTTTTATTGACTATTTGAACAGCTGTTGACATATCAACAAAAATAGGCAATTAGAAGTAGAAAATGGTACCAAACCTAAGTGTATTAGATAATGGATTTTTAGATATACCACCTCCAGATGGTACTAGATACGAAATGTTAAACTTTGACTGTTGATATTGAAAACTTGTTCCAATAGTAAAATATTGCATACTGCCCAGGTTTTTATTATTATCAATAAAGTAACCTCCTCTTAAATAAAACCGACTAGTATAATTATATTCAATACCTAAAGAAGCCTTTAATGATTCCCCAATAGGCATCCCATATTTATTGTTAAATGAATTAAACCAACTTGATACCACCGACTGTGAAAAATATTGGTTCACCGACTCCGTACTAGAATTGTCCGGATTAGCAGGCACCATAATTCTGTTTACATCCATACCAACTTCTATAGAGTTTTCTGCATCTATCTTATTCAAATACCCAATACCAACTCCTATATTAGCTGGAATAAAATACTTGTTTTTTGTTTCATTAGAATAACTGATTTTACCACCTAAATTAGAAAGTAATAAGCCTGCATGAAAACCTTGAAAATCTTCCTTTTGCTTGTAAAATAAGCTCACGTCTCCTGCCAATGTATTACCTGCTCTATAGTTAATGGCGGTTCCACCATAAGACCCTGAAACTAACTTAGAGTGAATATAACGAAGGGTTACACCCATACTTAATTTATCGGTTAACAAAAGACTATAGCCAAAATCGTAACTAAATTCTGAGGGTCTTTGTGAAGGTAAGTTTACATTACCTGCTTCATCTGAAAAGTCAATATTTCCCAAACTAAAAAAACGTAGAGAACTATTGATACTACTTTTATAGTTTAACTTTTTATAAAAACCTGCACTCGCCAAATACACATCGTTTAAACCTAAATCCTTTAACCATGGTGTATAGTTAATTAGAAAGCTTCTGTCTTCATTTAAGTAAGGAAGCTTAGCAGTGTTACCAAAAAGGTCATTGGCTTCAGGTGACATAGCTAAAGATAAATTGCCCATACCTCCAGAACGTGCGTCGGGAGAAATTAACATGAATGGGACTGCTGTACTTTGAATTCTTATTGGATTTACTTGCGCAATGAGAGATTGACTAAAAAAAGTCAATATCAAAAATAAAAAAAGGCGACTATTTATATGCGTTTTCATAAGATTTCAAAATTGCAAGTAATGAAATGTAAAGGTACAAAATACATTTTGGGTAATTTTTAATATTTTATAAGTTTATTTGTTAAAAAACGAGTAAGAATTCCGTCACTAATTGTTAATTTAAAATAATATAATCCTGCTTCAATTTGGCTAGAGCCCATTCCAGTGGCATCCCAATTCACAACCACTCTATTTGCTATATATGTGCCATCCAAAGGTTTAGTGAATAGTAAATTCCCCCTACTGTCATATAAACTAAGATTTATTTCTAGGCTTCGCCCTAACTGATTATGCTCAAAACTAAATTGAGTATAGCTATGAAATGGATTAGGATAATTATATAAATTTCTAATGGATAAATCATTTGATTTAGGCACTTCAAAATGCAAAGTTTTAGAGGTGGAATTACCTAATAAATCCCATACTTTTACTGTGATAAAGTGGTCACCTTCTGTTAAAAGGGGTAAGGCAAAATTTAATTTACCTTTTTGATAAGTATCCAAGTCGGCTATAAAATAATTATTAAGTACAATAGCGTTTTTGTAATCATTATCTATTGTTAAAACAATATCATGGCCTAAAGCATTCCCTGAAGTTTGAATACCACTTGTATCAGTTATTTCTAAAAATAAATTAGATCTAGTAGCAGCCCAACCACCCTCTTTAAAATTACTATCGTTTAAAAAAATTCTTAAGTTGGGTCCTTCGAGATCTTTGATTAATAATTCACCAGACTGCATGGCTATGATTTTATCATAAATTACCATCGCATCCGATACCTCATTGTAAGCAGTTAATTGAATTTTTAAATTTTTTTGCAAGCTTACTTCTTTGGGTAATAAAAAATCAACAGAAAAAATTCCATGGGTGACTGTTGCCTTGCCTTTAAACAAAATATTTTCCTGTGTAGAAACATAAGTCGCTATACTTGTTCCAGCATTTGCCAAAGTTTTTTTATTGGTGGCAGCGTCATATAAAACAAAATCAAGTAGTCCATTAAAATTATTTTGTAAAAGCCCTTTATTATTGACTGAACCTTTGATTGCGTATTTGAACCCTGCCAGTATTGTATCTTTTCCAGTAAAAGGTTTTTGATTTATGCTATTAATTGCAATATCATATTTAGGAGAAGATAAACGCATTGCAGGGTCCCCTAATAAACTAAACTTAAAAGCGTTCATATGATCTTCTGCTGCCGACCAGGCTTGCATTTTTGCTTTTTGCAATGCTTCGCCTATTGTTGAATAAACACCTAAAGAATCAGGCACTAATAATTGTTGTATAAAACGGTCATTAATTTGCTTATTACTATAGGCGAAAACCAATCTACTAGCGGATACTAGACCAATGACTCCTTTGCTATTTTTCATTAAAGCATCAAAACCAAAAGGGCTTAATTGAGGTTGATCATAGGGTGCAAAATCGCAGGAGGCCGTTATCATCAATGGTAATTTATTAGCATTATTCCACTGTTGAACATCTGTTTGACTTATCACTGCTTCTTCCGCTAATCTTGCATAGTTACCATGTCCCGTATAATTTAAAATTAAACTACCGTCATTAACTGTTTGTATAATTTCATTATTTACTAAAGGATATGTATTTCCAGCAATATTTTTTGTAACTGCATAAAGGTCTAAATAAATTTTTTGTTGATTCCATTTGGGCGCCTTTTCCTTCAAATGTGATGAAATTGCTTCAGCATCTTCTAAATGTAAATTATAATCACCATCATCGGCCACCCAGGTAATTTTATTTTTCCATGCACCCCCATTGATATTTTTTTGATAATTAATTATTTTTTCTACCACAGTATCCGCTTCTGCTATAGTTCTTACCGGCAACCTACCTGTTGCTATGGCAAGCTTTTTTATTTCAGTATAATTATTAATATCATCATTGTCTTCAAGAATACTATAAAAATCATCGGAAGGATAACTAGTTAGAACCCCTGTAGAACCCTCAGATTCATAAACAGGAATTTGTGTTGCTCCATTATAAGTTCTACTATTATAATTACCTATCCCCATTAATAATAAATAACGAGGAGTGGCTACTTTATTTGAGGAAGCTTTATTGAATAAATATTTTATAAAATTTCGAATACCTATAGCACTGGCCTGCCCACCAGAAAATTCATTGAATATTTCATTGACATTTACAAGCTCAGTTTTTAATCCATTAACCGTGGCATGGTAATTTTGTAATTTTTTAGCTGCATTTATATAGTTGGATGGCGAGATAATTATATAATCTGGCACATTCATACCCGCTATGTTTTGATTAGCCATGGGCCCCAAAATTACCGGGGTTTCATAAGCCTGTTGTTTTACAGTAAAAAATTCATGCAAGCTGTCTGCCTGGTCTATAAAGCTAACTAGACCATTAGATGAAAAATCTGTATTTATTTTTCTAGGGGAAGCTGGGTTAGTTACTTCCCAAACCTCTGTACTTAGGTCTCCATTTTTTAATTGGTATTGAAATAAATTACCTTTTTGAACAGTTGTTGAATTTCTAAAACCAAAACTATTGGTGCCCCAAAAACCTAATTTTCTTAAAGTCGATAATTCAATATAGTCGATCCAACCAGTAGCTGCGGCATTATCACTTTGAAAACTAATATTCACTAAAGCGGGGCTACTTAAATTTGTATTGTAACTTAAAGAATAAGAAAAACTGTCTATAGTAATATTGGCAGACTCATCATACAACAATCCACTTACTGGTTTCACCGCTGTTGTTTTAACGACATTGTCATTAATACTAAAATTAAAATTGGCAGCATTTTGATAAGTTGTAGCAGCATATCTAAGCACCACATTCAAATTATTGGAGACTTCTATACCATTTATATTTATTGGATATGATAATTTCATTTGCTTGCCCAAACCCTGACCCATAGCAGGACCTAATAATAATTTGCCACTATTTAATATTGAAATGCTGTCTACTTCAATAAGCCATCTTTCATCATATTGATCTACTATTTGAGCGGATTTATTTATTTTATCTATGGTAGTAATTCTTTTGCCATTAGATCCAAGGGTTAAGAAATAAATAACAGAATCATTACTTGTATTTTTATAGTGAGTAGGTGTAAATTTGGGTGTATTTAATTTCCATTGTAATGCCCCTTGTGCATAAAATAAGACATAGTCTTTTTCGTCTATTTGATTGTCGCCCCCATCAAAAACCTGAATTGCATTTTCTATTAAATTGGTTGAAATATTGGGATTTACTTTTTCCGACAATTGGTCAAGATTATAATTAAATAATTGTAGTTGGTTTGAAGTAATAGGTAAAGAAAAACCTAAAGACTTTAACTGCAGACCTGTAATTTGATAAATGCCTTGTTTTGACACTGCTATTTTTGCCCATTTACCTGTGTTAAAAGCTGCATTTTGAGCTCTTAAAAAGTAAGGATAAAAGATAAAAACCAAAAAAATGATAAAAACACCCCTTCTCATATACTAAAATTAGGGTTTTAGTAACAGAACAATCTAGTTGGATCTGAATAAATGATTAAAAAACAAAGTATATTCGCACTATCATTTAACCCCATTATTGAATAATTTATAACGATGAATTTTATAAATAGTATTTTACTGTTTTTTGCTGTCCTTTTAATAGGTCCTAGCTTATTATCTAATAATGAATCCAAGGCAACAAACAATACCGTTCTACTAGCACCCAATAATGACCCTTATGCAGAAACAGTGCTAATTAGAGGCGGTACTTTTGCTATGGGAATGAACCAAGAGAGTATCATGGGTGAATGGAATAATAATCTTAGAAGAGTAACAGTGAGTTCTTTTAGAATAGATAAATACGAAGTGAGTAATAAAAAATACCGTGCCTATATTCATTGGTTAGAGAAAATTTTTATCCCTATTGGAAGAGACTCAATCGTTCAATCTGCACTACCCGATACTAGTGTTTGGAAAACAGAACTTTCTTATAATGATCCCATGGTAGATGGTTATTTTAGATCCAATGCCTTTAACGATTACCCAGTGGTAGGCGTAACTTGGGAACAAGCTAATAATTATTGCAGATGGAGGACAGATAGAGCCAATGAAAATACTTTAATTAAATACAAACTAATTGACTCAAAAAGTCCATATGTTGGTAAAATGGGCTTAGTAACAAGTCCAAATGATTCGAACATGAGTTCAAATCAAGCTGCATCAAAAACATCAACAACCTTTAATAGAGGAAAGAATTTGGATGATTATATAATGATTCCTGATTTTAGACTTCCTACTGAAGCAGAATGGGAATACGCTGCCAAAGTTTCAAGTCAAAAAACGAGTACTTCTAATTTCAATAATCCAAGAGCAGGTTCAAATTCTTCACATCCCAATGCCAGCCTTGTAGCATCTGAAAGTCCATTTCCATGGAACATCAATGGAAATGAAGGAATTAGAAATGCACTGCCTTCAAAAAAGAATGGTAAACAAGGCATGTTTGTTGCCAATTTTAAAAACGGAAGCGGCGACTATATGGGTATGGTGGGTTATGCAAATGATGGAGCAGGTTTTCCTAATAAGGTAAATGCTTTTTTACAGAGTAGTGCAGGCATCTATAATTTAAGTGGCAATGTAAATGAATGGGTGGCCGATATTTACCGTCCAATGAATAATGTTGACATGGATGATATTAACCCCTACAGAGGTAGCAATGCTTTAGATGGAGATGACTCGAATGTTGCAAGTTATGAAACTGGAAATAATACTTTAATCTCTAATAAATCAAGAGTATATAAAGGAGGAAGCTGGAAAGACCGTCCTTATTGGTTAAATCCAGGCACTAGAAGATTTCTAGATCAAGATAAATCAAATAGTACCATTGGATTTAGATGTGCTATTTCTGCCTTTGGTGTCGACAGCCCAGGCGTTGACAATGAAAAACCATGGTGGAAAATATTTTAAATCATTAACTAGATGAAATTACGTATTGGATCTGGCATCGATTTTCATCAATTAGTAGAAGGTCGAGATCTATTCATTGGTGGTATTAAAATTCCACATAGTAAAGGTGCACTAGGTCATAGCGATGCAGATGTTTTACTCCATGCCATCTGTGATGCTTTATTAGGTGCTTTAAGTTTAGGCGATATTGGCACGCATTTCCCAGACACTGATATGGCTTACAAAAATATTGATAGTAAAATTTTACTTCAAAAAACTTACGAACTCATTACGGCGAAAGGCTATCAAATCGTAAACATAGATGCTACTTTATGTTTAGAATCGCCAAAAATTAAACCCTATGTAATTGCTATGCAAGAATGTATTGCGCACTTATTACATATTGGAGATAAAGATATTTCTATTAAAGCTACTACTACTGAAACAATGGGCTTCACTGGTAGAGAAGAAGGCTTAGTGGCCATGGCTACTTGTTTATTAACTGAAGCCAATAGTTAAATCTGCTAAAATTATGAAGCAGTTTAGTTCACCTAATTCCCCCATATCAATTTCCGATTTATATGAAATATATAAGTCATTCCCTCAAGTACAAACCGATACGCGTCAATTAAAAAAAGACGATCTATACTTTGCACTCAAAGGACCTAATTTTAATGGAAATGAATTTGCCCTTCAAGCTTTAGAACAAGGTGCTGCTTATGCTATTGTAGATGAAGTGGTAGATGCAAGCGCGCATTTACAAGAGCGTATTATATATGTAGTAGATGTTTTAAGTTCTTTGCAATCCCTTGCTAAATTTCACCGAGAACAATTTACTATTCCCATTATTGCCATTACAGGTAGCAATGGAAAAACAACTACTAAAGAATTGGCGGCTGCTGTATTAAGTAGTCATTATACAATATATACTACCAAGGGGAATTTAAATAATCATATTGGTGTACCCCTTACCTTATTAAGTATTCAGAAAGACGCAGAATTTGCCATTATAGAAATGGGTGCTAATCATTTAAAAGAAATTGAATCTTATTGTAGTTATACCTTACCCACACATGGCTTAATTAATAATTGCGGCAAAGCGCATTTAGAAGGTTTTGGTGGCGAAGAAGGAGTAAAAAAAGGCAAAGGAGAATTATACGATTATTTAAAATTACATAATGGCACCGCTTTTATAAATAGCGATTTAGATTATTTAGTAAAAATGAGTGTAGGCATTGAGCATATAATAAGTTATGGTACAAATAGCGGCCAATTACAAGCAAAAATATTCAATGTTATAACAAGTGAAAATAACACTAATGATTTTTTAACACTAGAAATTACCGCTTCAACCAATGCAGCTTTATTAAATAAAGTCATAAGAACTCAATTAGTAGGCGCTTATAATTTACCCAATGTACTTGCTGCTATTATTATTGGATTAACATTTGAAGTGCCTCTAGAAAAAATTATAACAGCCATTGAAAATTATACCCCAACCAATAGCCGATCTCAATTAATAGAGTGGAAAAATAATAAGGTTATACTTGACGCCTATAACGCGAACCCTAGTAGTATGCAATTAGCCATTGAAAATTTTGCGAAAATAGATACTGCTAAAAAAATACTTTGCATTGGTGGAATGAGAGAATTAGGCAAAGAAAGCCAAGCAGAACATCAGGCCTTGATTGATCAAATAAAAACGGCTCATTTTGAAAAAGTTATTTTAGTAGGTAAAGAATTTGAAAGCTGTGAGCACTCATTTGCCTATTTTGAAAATAGTGCCTTAGTCAAAGAATGGCTAGACGAGCAAAATTATACTGGTCATTTTTTTTTAATAAAGGGTTCTAGGGGTATTCAAATGGAAAAATTGATTGCTTTAGATTAAGCATCACAAGTATTGGCCTCTATTAGCCATATTGGTTTCAGTTATATTTCTAATCTCATCTTATATTCGATACCTTTGCACCATGGCAACCAACTATTTATGGAGCACGATTAATAAT
>Ga0114958_10002331_pt1 | contig 14274 bp, 10 predicted proteins | sample C_130208_EF_Meta_FD_89577 | JGI IMG/M metagenome (GOLD analysis project Ga0114958, IMG submission 89577) | Freshwater microbial communities from Lake Croche, Canada to study carbon cycling - C_130208_EF_MetaG | ecosystem: Environmental > Aquatic > Freshwater > Lake | place: Lake Croche, Canada... | reverse complement strand
TTGACAGCAGATGAAACCGTCTTCGTTCGTGTTGTCTGTTTAGTAGTAGCCATATTGTTTTCTAAATATCTTCGTTAAATGTGATTGAACCGTTTCTTGTTTAAGTGCATACTTATTAGGCACCTTAATCTTTTGAAATATAATCTGCGGAATAATAAACGCCCATTTCTTCTTTGGCTAATTGCATCACGATATCGTTTGCCAAGCTGCTTGCGCCAAATCGAAACCATTCATTCGTCATCCATGCATCGCCAAGGGTTTCGTACAACATCACTAGATATTGAAGGGCAATTTTTGCAGTTGAAATGCCACCAGCAGGTTTCATTCCAACCATCTTGCCTGTGGCGTCATAATAATCACGAATAGTTTGTAACATCACGTATGTGACGGGCATTGTGGCTGCAGGCGAAATTTTTCCTGTGGATGTCTTAATAAAATCAGCACCTGCTACGATGGCTATTTCACTGGCTTTTCGTACATTTTCAAGAGTACTTAATTCGCCGGTTTCAAGAATCACTTTGAGTCTAGCGCTACCGCAAGCTTCCTTAATAGCCGCAATTTCATCAGACACATATCCGTAGTTTCCTTCAAGAAACTGACCGCGGCTTATCACCATATCAACTTCATCGGCACCATGATCAACAGCCATTCGGGTATCGGCGAGTTTTATTTTCAAGGAACTGTTTCCGCTTGGGAACGCAGTGGCTACAGAGGCCACTTTGATGGTGCTGTTCATCAAACTTTTCTTTGCCGTCTTCACATGGTTGGGGTATACACAAATAGCGGCTACGCTAGGTAAATGAGTCAAGTTGTCTGCGATATGCTGGGCTTTGTAACAAAGTTGTTTCACTTTGCCTTGCGTGTCTTTTCCTTCCAATGTTGTGAGGTCTATCATACTAAGCGCGAGTTTGAGGCCTTGTACCTTACTCGCCTTTTTGATACTTCGAGTATTGAATCGGGCAATCCGTTCTTCCACACCAAGTTGGTCTATGCTGATCGTTTGAGAGAAATGCATCATGGTTCAAATGTACTATTTATTGTCAGCAACACGAGCCGCCTCTATAGGCTATAGCGTAAAATCTAAAATAAACTATTTAAGTTTAAAAAGTTTCTATAGTTTTGCGCCGTGCAAGATCAACAAGAAATCATTATTGCCGCCTTCAAGCAATTCAAATTACTAGGCTTCAAAAGCGTCACGATGGATGATATCGTGCGTAAGATTGGAATATCGAAGAAAACCTTGTATGAATTATTCAAAGACAAAGACGAACTAGTGCTTGAATGCATTAAGTATATGTTGAATGATAATCAAGCTCAAACCGAAAAGGCCTTAAAAAGCTCTATCAATGCCATCGATCAGGCTATCAATATTTTGATGATCATGGAAAAAATGATCAGGGGTATGAATCCTGTCTGTTATCTCGACCTGCAACGATTTTACCCCTCAGCCGCAAAATATCTAAACGACCATAAAGAATCATTCATGTTTCAATGCATTTCAGATAATTTGAAACAAGGCATTGAGGAAGGTTTTTACAGAGAAGATATTGATATCGAAATTATCTCTCGCTTCAGAATGGAATCGGCTCTCATTGTATTTCAACACGACCTATTTCCGCAGGAATCCTATGATATTGTCAAAGTAAACACACAAATTTTTGCCCACTACATATATGGTATTGCCAGCAGCAAAGGTCATAAGATGATAGAATCCTACCTTAAAAAAATCAACAAATAATATAGCATGAAAAACAAACTTTCTTTACTCGTACTACTAGTGCTGCTTGCTAATATCGCGTTGGCGCAAAACGATACAAAAATGTCATTGAATGATTGTATCGACTATGCAATGAAAAACCAAACAAGACTGAAGTCTGCCAAACTCGATGAAGAAATGACTACTCAAAAGAATAATGAAATCATTGGTATTGCGCGACCACAGATTAAAGCCAGTGGTCAGTTTCAATACTTATTCCTTCTTCCAAAACAGCGCGCATCATCAGATGCCTTCGATTTTAGTTCTAGTCTCTCTTTCTTTAAAATTGATTCGATACGGTATGCGGCCTATATGAGCCAACCAAAAAAGAAATACAGTGAGTTGCAATTTGGTTTGCCGCTTAATCTGTCTGCTGGGGTACAAGCTTCACAGCTCTTATTTGATGCGGGTGTTTTTGTAGCCTTGAAGGCAAGAAAAAGTTTGGAAGAATTATCCATCTTAAATACCAAACGCACCGAGCAAGAGATTCGCGAATCGGTCTCTAAAGCTTATTATAGCTGCATCATTGCCGAAAAAAGAGTAGCGCTATTAGATGAAAATATAACCTTACTTTCTTCGATTGAGAATCAAACTAAAAAACTATTTGAAGAAGGTTTTGCTGAAAAAATTGATGCCGATCGCCTCACGGTTCAACGAAATAATCTTCAGATAGAGAAACAAAAAATCCAAAACCTAATTGAGTTAGGTTATCAGTTGCTAAAATTTCAAATGGGTATGCCATTGCAAAACGGCATTCAGTTACAAGATAATTTAACAATCAATGAAGTAAAGAGTGGTTTAGAACTTGATCAAGTGGTTAATTACAATAATCGAATTGAGATGAATCAGTTACAAACAGCAAAAAAACTGAACGGATATGATTACGAGCGATACCAAAAAGGATATCTACCTTCTGTCATGGCATTGCTTTCAGGTGGATATGCCACACAAACACAATCGATTCAAGATCTTTTCAAGTATTCCTATTTCCCGTCAGGTGCATTCGCTGTCAGCGCATCTGTGCCACTTTATGATGGCAATACACGTCGTTCTAAAATGAATCAGGCGAAGATTAGTATACTGAAGAATGAGAATGATATGGACGCCCTGCGACAGGCTGTAGATCTCGAAAGTAGCAACGCTCGAACGCAATTAAAAAACAGTTTAATATCACTTGAAAATCAAGAGAACAATATTGAACTCTCAAAAAAAATATACAACATCGCGCAAAAAAAATACAAGGAAGGTGTTGGTACCAATATCGAAATTATACAGGCAGAGACAGCGCTCAAAGATGCGCAGACTAACTTCTTTAATTCGTTATACGAAGCGGTCATCGCAAAAATTGACTATCAAAAGTCCCTTGGCTTATTAAAATAATATTCAAATAAAATCAATCATACACGTATGCATCATCAAGTAAAAATCGCTTCACTTTTTATCCTAATCACAGCCACAGCCGCTTGCGGAAACGGCGACAAGAAAAAAGACAGCAAGGCAGAACTTGCCAAATTAAAAGTTGAACAAAAGGAAATACAAACCAAGATAACAGCCCTAGAAGCTGCGAATGGAACCAAAGACAGTGTTCGTAAAGTGCCGGTCATTGTTACCTCAATGACACCCACTGTATTTACCAATTACGTTGATGTGCAGGGACGAGTAGATATCGATGAAGTAGTGAATGCCATTCCGGAAATGCCTGGTATCATTAGCTCCATCAATGTGCATCAGGGACAAGCTGTGCGCAAGGTCAAATCGTTGCAACGCTTCGTTCAGAAATAGTCGATAAAGGAATAGATTTAATCGATCAGCAAATCAGTTTTGCCAAAACCATTTACGACAAGCAAAAGCGCTTATGGGATCAGGAAATCGGAACAGAAATTCAATTGCTTTCAGCCAAGAATAACTATGAAACCTTACTGAAGCAAAAACAATCAACCTTGAGTAATAAAAGTTCATTCAATGTTTATTCGCCTATCAATGGTGTTGTTGATGCGGTTATCGCAACGGTTGGTCAATCCTATGCATCACCGATGAACCCACCAATTATTCGTATCATCAATACCGGTAAATTAAAAGTGAAAGCAGAAATCGCCGAGAACTATGCCTCGATTGTACGCACAGGAAGCACAGCCAAACTAATTTTCCCTGATATTCATGATAGTCTGATCACGAAGGTAGCTTATGCCGAAAAAATGATCAATGCCATCTCAAGAACCTTTGCTGTGTATATTCCATTGTCAACAAATGCGAAGTATCAACCTAATATGATGGCCAAGGTAAAAATTGCAACGTATCAAAATACCAAGGCCTTTGTGTTGCCGATTGGCGTGATTCAAAAAACAGACAAAGGTGATTTTGTATACATTGCCGACAGTCAAAACAAGGCTGCCTTAGTACCTGTCAAACTTGGCAATACCTACGAGAGTATGGTGGAGATTTTGAGCGGTTTAAACCTAGACGACAAGGTAATTACCGCTGGCTATGAAGAATTAAACACGGGCGATTTACTGGAGTTTTAATGTATCAAAGAAACCATTCAACGCGCTGTATAGAAATCACTTTTTATATATGATCAATGATCAACAATAACTAAAAAAATAAGCCACATGTTAGTTCATTCGCTAACAGGCATGCTACACATATGAAATTTAATCCATCAAACTGGCCCATCAACAACAGAACGAGTATTTACGTTCTCACTATTATCATCACGCTAATAGGTCTTGTGAGTTATATGAATCTTCCGAAAGAACAATTTCCAGAAGTTAAATTCCCGCAGATTATCGTGCAGACCATTAACCCAGGTACATCGCCAGAAAATATGGAGAACCTGGTATCAAAACCTATTGAAAAGCAATTGAAAAACATCAGCGGCATCAAGAAAGTAACTAGTAATTCCTTTCAAGATTTTTCGGTGGTCATTGCAGAATTCAACACTGATGTAAAAGTGTTGAAGGCAAAGCAAGATGTAAAAGATGCAGTGGACAAAGCCAAATCTGACCCGAATGGCTTACCAAAAAATTTGCCGAACGATCCTGAAGTAAAAGATATAGATGTTTCAGAATTTCCAATTCGTTTTGTCAATATTTACGGAAATTTCGATGAAGCGCGTTTAGAAAAATATGCCGACCGTATCAAGGACAGAATTGAAGGTTTGAAAGAAATCAAACGTGTTGATAAAGTAGGTGGATTAGATAGAGAAATTCAAATCAATGTCGATTTGTTTAAGATGCAAGCTGCGCAGCTTTCATTCAGAGATATACAAAGTGCAGTAGCTTATGAGAACGTAGAAGCAACACCAGGCATTGTTAAAGTCAATGGCGAACAGCGTATCATCAGCCTGAAAAAAGTATTTAAGTCGGCCGATGAAATCGGCCATATTGTTATCAAAAATCCGATGGGTTCAAGCATTTATGTCAACGATATTGCAGAGGTAATAGACACCTATAAAGAACAAGAAAGTTTTGCTCGATTGAATACTAAAAACGTGATCACGTTGAATGTAATCAAAGGAAGCGGAAAAAATCTAATCGAAGCGTCTGATAAAATTGATGCGATTATCAAGGAAATGCAGAAGAGCGAATTGCCGAAAGAATTAAATGTCATTGTCACCGGCGACCAATCAGATGCAACTCGTACAACTTTGCATGATTTGATCAACACCATCATCATCGGATTTATATTAGTGACCTTTATCCTGATGTTTTTCATGGGCACAACCAATGCCATTTTTGTGGCGATGTCGGTGCCGCTTTCGTGTGCAATCGCCTTTATGGTATTGCCTGGTATTGGATTTACATTAAATATGATTGTGTTGTTCTCTTTCCTTTTAGCATTGGGCATTGTGGTTGATGATGCGATTGTGGTGATTGAAAACTCGCATCGTATTTTCCATGATGAAAAGCTGCCGATTAAAGAGGCTGTCCGCAAGGCCACGGGCGAAGTCTTTTTACCTGTTCTAACCGGCACCATCACCACGCTATTACCCTTTATTCCATTAGCCTTTTGGAAAGGTGTTATCGGAAGTTTCATGTTTTATTTACCTATCACCCTCATCATTACGTTAGTGGCTTCATTATTGGTAGCGTATATTATTAATCCGGTCTTTGCGGTTGACTTCATGACGAAGGACGAATATGACGGCAAGCAAAAAATAAACTGGACAAAAGGCACCACCATCACGTCCATTGGATTTATTTTAATCAGTTTGATTTCACATATCGGAGGCGCGCATGGCTTTGGCAATTTCACCATCGTCTTATGGTTGTTGTTCTTACTCAATAAATTTATATTAGTTAAATGGATTTTTGCCTTTCAAACCAAGGCGTGGCCTGCGGTACAACGAGTTTATATACGTGCACTTACTTGGGCCCTCGACCACAGAACAATTTCATTTTCATCTGTCATTGTGTTATTGATTTTATCGTTTGTATTGATTGCAGTACGCAGTCCGAAAGTAGTTTTCTTTCCTTCGTCCGAACCAAATTTTGCCTATGTGTATTTGACCATGCCTGAAGGCACTGATCAAGAAAAAACCAACGAAGTGTTGAAACAACTTGAGGCAAAAGTGTATCAAACACTAGCGATGGATCCTGCAAAGAATATGTCAAATCCATTAGTGACATCCGTTATCTCAAATGTGAAAGTGGGTGCTACCGATCAAAACAGTGGCGAGATTGGAGATTATCCGAATAGAGGAAAAATTACAGTTTCGTTTGTCAAGTTTGCCGACCGTCACGGAAAAAGCACACAAGCATTACTTGATAAACTGCGCGAAAATATCAACGATATCCCAAGTACAAAAATAACTGTCGATAAGGAAAGTAGCGGCCCCCCAACGGCTAAGCCTATCCTCATCGAATTGACAGGAGAAAATTTGGATTCACTAATTGCATCATCCAAACGATTAAAGAAATTTTTAGACAACAAACAAATCGGTGGTGTGGAAGAATTGAAAAGTGATTTTCAGGCAAACAAACCAGAAATTGTCTTTGACCTGTCGCGTGCACGAATGAATATTGAAGGCATTAGCACAGGTATGATTGCAGGTGATTTGCGCACGGCAATGTTCGGCACAGAGATTTCACGATTCAAAGATGTCAATGATGATTATCCTATCACACTTCGCCTTCAAAAAGATCAACGTAATAATATCGATATCATCAACAACCTCAATATGACCTATCGCGATATGGGTATGGGTGGCGCAGTGCGTCAGGTTCCGATTGGTAGTTTTGTTGATTTAAAATATGGCAATACCTATGGCGGTATCAAGCGTAAAGATGAAAAACGTATCATCACACTTTCATCAAATGTGTTGAGCGATTTCAATCCAAATGAAGTGGTGGCAGCGGTACAAAGTGAATTAAGTCAGTTCAACGCCCCCGCCGGTGTCAATATCCGTATGGGTGGTGAACAAGAAGAACAAAAAGAAACGATGGGCTTCCTTGGAACGGCTATGGCTATATCGATGATCTTGATTTTTCTTGTGTTGATCACGCAGTTTAATTCATTCAGCCGCACTGTGATTATCATGAGTGAAATTTTATTAAGCATCACAGGTGTATTGCTCGGCATCGGTATTTTTAATATGAGCTTTGTCATCGTGATGACGGGTATTGGTATCGTCGCCCTTGCGGGTATCGTGGTTCGAAATGGTATTCTATTGATTGAGTTTGCCGATATCAAACTTGTGGAAGGTATGCCTCCTCGTGAAGCCTTGCTCGAAGCAGGTCGTACGCGTATGACACCAGTTATCCTCACTGCCACTGCCACAATGCTTGGATTAATTCCATTGGCTGTTGGTTTGAATATCGACTTTGCCCTCTTATTCCAAACTGGCAACCCACATATATTCTTCGGAGGTGATAGTGTCGCTTTCTGGGGACCTTTATCATGGACTATGATCTTCGGCTTAGGCTTTGCCACAGTGCTTACCCTAATCATCGTACCGGTGATGATGTTGATGGCATTGAACAGAAAAGAGAAGATTCTGAAGACGATGAAGAAAGGGTAAAAACTAGCTGCCTAGTAAACCACATTATGCACATAGAAAACATAGAAAAGCACACATAGATATCAAAAACTATGTGTTCTTTTTCTTTTGTGATCTAAGTTATTCCATGCTCAGTCTTTCAAGAACCTCACCACCGAAGGTCCGTTCTCTAAGAGATAGACACCTGAAACGAACTTGGATATATCGATTGTCGTCGTGGGTGTTTGTTGGGGTAACATATATAAAAGCTTCCCTGTAAGGTCAGTCAATTTTGTGGGATAGTTTGGCGAAAGATTGGCTATAGACAAGACGGTACCTGCCGGATTTGGAAATACTATCAATCTGTTTTTTGTTTCCGCAACAGTCGAAACTTCAGTTGCCATTTGTCCGCATGCCCATTGAAAGGCTTGCTTCGCATAGGTCGTTTCCCAAAATGAATAGGCTTGCTTAAAGGTCTTCCATTCGGCATTGCTGTTGTGTACAATCGCATCGGCACTGTCGGCTATTTCAATCAGTTTGTTGTAAAATGAAGGGGTATTCAGATCGGCCTGTTCAAAGAAAAGGGTTTGGATATAAAAACCATTTGCCGGATAATATCCCCCTTGCACCTGCTGCACCAAAGCATGCAATTGGTTGGCAAAATCCGTTGCATTGGTTGTGTCTGTGATTTTCATTGTGCAGCCAACACCCAAGTGGGTGAGATGAACAGAGGTGTCGTTGGTGAGATAATTAATGGGACTTTTCGGATGCCAAAGACCATAGTATTTCAGATCGGCTATATGGTTGGGTGTTCCACCGCCCATCATATAATCGGGTTTCCAGAATTTGGATGGGAAGACAAGTCCATATTGACCGTTTACCAAGTTGGTCCAGATATTCACTCCGTTCGAGTCGTTATAAATGGTACCGCCTATCACTTTACTTTCAGCCAAACCGATTGAATCCATCAGTTTCACCACATCGGGGTACAGGTATTGCGACTCATGCGCATGCGGGTCCATCTCGACACCTTTATCTTCAGACATCCATCGAAGGATATTCTTGTTATTGGTCTGCATCATAAGTGCTGGTATTTCCTTACTTAATACATTAGTCAGATATACCCAGTCTGATTGCATATTCCAGGTGATGCCCTTGGTATTGAAATAATCGGTCAAGGTAATCAGTTTTGCCCTATTGGCTGTATAGAAGGGAGCGCCGTTCCATTGTCCCGTCTCTTCGTTATGTGAAACAAAATTGAAGTAAACGGGTGGTTGGCCTTGAACCCTGAAGATAGTCAATAATGCGAAAAGAAAGAAGAGCCTCTTTTTCATCTCATAAGGATTTATGGAGTTAAAGGTACTAATACCCTTTTGAATTTAACAGCTCAACTTCCAAATTCATTTGCTTTGTGTATCATTCTAACAATACTTTTGCAACATGATGAACAAAAATAAAACCACCATTATATTAGTCACGTTCTTTATGTTACTTGGTATTGCCTTTCTGGGATATTACTATAGCAGCATGATGAGCCGACCTAAGCGTCTCAATTATTATGGCAATCCAGGGCATCATGTTGGTCCGTTTTCATTTACCAATCAAGACGGAAAGACAATTACCGAAAAAGATGTGCAAGGCAAAATATATGTCGTCGAATATTTTTTCACGACTTGCAAAGGCATTTGCCCCAAACTAAATGAAAATATGTCGAAAGTGTATAATGAGTTTCGTGGACAAAATGATATCGCTATTTTATCGCATACTGTAAACCCTGAAACTGATTCAGCGAAGCAACTCAAAGCCTATTCGTTAAAATTTGATGCCGATCCAGCACAATGGATTTTCCTTACAGGCGACAAGCATTCGTTGTACGATATGGCCGTAAATAATTATCTCGTAGCCGCGGTCGATGACACGACGAAGAAACAGATTCTCCCCGATTTTATTCATACGAAATACTTCGTATTAGTTGATAAGGAAAAATGTATCCGAGGTACATATGATGGAACCAACAAGGGCTCAGTGCAACAACTCATTGGCGATATTAAACTTTTGCGCAAAGAATATGAATAATGTTTAAACATTCCTTTGAAAAAAATTCAATGCCTTCATAATCGACCTCACTGGTCGATTTTTTCTTTTAAGGTGAAAATTATTTCGTGCACAGACAGCTATCCTTTTTTTATTAATTAAAAAAAGACTTGCTACCCTAATGGAATCGCTTATTTTTATGCTTTGAAAAATTATTTATGAAGGAACAATTTAAGAAATCCGCCATTCAGCATGCCATTATTATTGCTATCTTTTTTGCCATCGCAATTTTTTACAGTTATCCTATCTTACAGGGAAATCAACTGAGTGCAGGCGATTCAGTTCATTGGAGAGCCATGAGCGAAGAAGCTAGAGCTTGGAGTCAAAAGACCGGCGAAAACCCGCTTTGGTCAAATTCCATGTTCGGAGGCATGCCAACCTATATGACATATACCACCGGCAAATCAAATTTTTATCTTCCTACTCAATTTGCAATCATGGACTATTTCCCGGTGCCAGCGTTCTTCTTTTTATTGTCGATGTTATGTTTTTATATTCTGATGTGCAGCTGGAAAATCAACCGTTGGGTCGGCTTCATTGCAGCCATCGCCTACGCATTTGCCTCCTACAATCTGCAAATCATTGCCGCAGGTCATAATACCAAAATGCTGAATATTGGTTACCTCCCTCTTGCATTAGCAGGTATGCATTGGGTTTATAATAAAAAATATTGGTTAGGTGCAGGCGTGGCGCTCTTTGCCATTACCATGATGATTTCTAATATGATGTATCAGATCGATTATTATCTCGCCATCATTATGGTGTTCTTCGGTATCGGCTATCTGCTGCAGGCTTTAAAAGAAAATAAAATCAAGGATTTCGTTATTGCATCGCTGATCATGTTGGGCGTGGGTATACTTTCCGTAGGACCAAGTCTGAATTTATTTTTAGTGAATAAAGAATATGCCAAGTACACCATGCGTGGTGGTCAAAGTGAAATTACAATTGGTCAAAAAGAGAAAAAAACAAGCGGCGGTCTCAACAAAGATTATGCCTTTCAATGGAGTCAAGGTATTGGAGAAACATTCACCTTATTGGTGCCTAACCTATATGGTGGTGGCGGACAAACAGATGTGGGCACAGGTTCACATGTCTATGAAACCTTGACATCCCTCGGCGTTGGCGAAGAAGCTTCTACGCAATTTAGTCAAAACGCGGATACGTATTGGGGGGCTCAACCCTTCGTTTCAGGTCCTTTTTATTTTGGGGCTGTTATCATCTTCTTATTTGTATTAGGCCTATTCATCATTAAACATAATTTCAAATGGGTGATGGTAGGTGTTGCTGCGTTAGGCATCATGATGTCGTGGGGAAAACATTTCAGTACACTCAATTATTTTCTGTTTGACCATCTTCCGTACTTCAATAATTTCCGGACGCCAAATATGGTGATGGTGATTCCAGGTGCGATGTTGTGTATCATAGCCTTTTGGGCATTGAATGAATTGATATCCGAAAAATTTGATGCAAAAGAATTAATCAATCAAATCAAAAAATCGGTGATCATCGTGGGTGGACTTTGTTTACTACTAGGCGTGGGTGGACGAATGTTCCTTAGCTTCAAAGGCGAAAATGATGATCAGATAAAATCAAGAATGATACAACAGCTTGGCAATAACGAGCAAGCTGGAACGCAACTCTATAATGCCATTGTCGAAGATCGCCCTGCAATTGCAATGAAAGACGGTATTCGTTCCTTAGCCTTCATTCTTCTTGCAGCCGCTATCTTATGGCTGTTTGCACAAAAAAAATTATCGATGAAAATGGCGCTTGCCGGTATCGGATTGCTTATATCGGTCGACCTAATGGGCATCGGACTTCGTTATCTGAACACCGATAACTATGTACCAAAGGAAGATTTTGAAGCGCAATTTAATCCGCGACCTGTTGATCTTCAATTAAAGAAAGATACCGATCCATACTACCGTGTCTACGATATTACCAAAGACCCTTACAATGAAGCCATGCAGGCCTTCCACAATAAATGTGTAGGCGGATATCATCCAGCTAAAATGGAAACCTATCAAGATCTAATCAACTTCCATCTTTCATCGGGCAAAATGAATGCGCAGGTACTTGATATGCTAAATACAAAATATATCCTATTTAACGGACAAGGACAGCAGGCCACCATACAACCTAACCCCGATGCGTGCGGCAATGCGTGGTTTGTCAGCAATGTAAACGTGGTCAATAGTGCCAACGAAGAGATGACCGGTATGAACGCGGAAAATTTTGGTGATACCGCCAACGTTGCCAATCCTTGGAAAGCAAAGGAAACAGCTATCGTACAACAAAAATATTGGAAGCAAGGTGTGACGTCATTTGTGAAAGACAGTAGCACAAAAATTCAACTAACAACCTATGGTTTGAATAATCTGACCTTTCGTTCATCGAATACAAACAATGGATTTGCCGTCTTCTCGGATATTTATTATCCAGCAGGTTGGAAAGCATTTGTCGATGGCAAGGAAACAGACATTGTGAAGACCAATTATCTTCTTCGCGGACTTTTTCTTCCTGCCGGAAACCATACTATCGAATTCAAATTTCATCCTGATACCTATTTCAAATGGTATAATGTGAGTTGGGCTTCTTCCTTCCTGATTCTCCTGATTGTCATCGGCGGAATCGGATTCAGTCTGAAAGATAATTTCAAAAAAGAAGAAGCTTAAATGAGTGACTTCATCATCAGAGAATGCACGCACGAAGACATGGGCTTGGTGTTTTCCTTTATTCGAGAACTAGCCGTGTATGAAAAAATGATCGACGAAGTTGTGGTCACAGAAGACTTATTATATGATCAACTTTTAGTGAAGAAATTATCCGCCTGCGTATTGGCTTTTGAAAATAATGTACCAGTAGGATTTGCCTTATACTTTTTTAATTTTTCTACCTTCCTTGGCAAAAACGGATTATACCTCGAAGACCTTTTTGTGCGTCCCGAATTCAGAGGGAAAGGCTACGGAAAAAAACTTCTTTTTCATTTAGCGGATATTGCCAAACAGCGCAACTGCGGCAGGATGGAATGGTCAGTGCTTAATTGGAACACACCAGCAATCGATTTCTACAAAAGCATTGGCGCCAAGGCCATGGACGGATGGACTGTATTCAGGCTTGATATAAAATAAACAGATAAAAATTGCGATTGAAAGCTCGCAGTATGAATTGCGTGCACGCATTTCTAATTTGGTCATTTCAATGCAAAAGACTTATATTTGTGCACAGGTAGTTGAGATAAACTATCCACGGGTCGAGTAAGCTCACGTTATATTTTCAGGAAACTCCCCTACAAATTACAAGAACATTTTTTGAAACCACTTTTGAATTTATTTTATTTTAAGCATGGAATATAATACCACCCGCGAACTAATGAAGATTCGCGAATACGGGCGTAACGTACATGATATGGTGAAGCATCTGCTAACCATCGAAGACAAAGAAAAACGTCAGCGAAATGCAGAAGCCGTTATCGAAATTATGGCCATCCTTAACCCGCAGGCGAGTGAGATGGAAGACTACAGACACAAGCTATGGGATCATTTATTTCTGATATCTGATTACAAACTCGAGGTTGACTGTCCGTATGAAATCCCAACGCAAGAAGTAAAACAGCGCAAACCAGAACCCCTGCCTTATCCTAAAAATAAAATTCGATGGAACCATTTTGGTAAATCATTTGAAAAAATTTATGAAAAAGCAATCGTAGAAACCGATGAAGAAAAAAAGCAAGGCTATATTCAGGTACTCGCATTGTTTATGAAAGTAGCCTATTCAAATTGGCATAAAGAAGCTATTCACGACGATATGATAAAAGACGAATTGTCGCTCATCAGTAAAGGACAATTAACCTATGATCCATCGTTGAAGTTTAAAGATTTTGTCGATAGTTCAGACCTTCCTACCATCAATCCTGTAAACCCTCAAGGCCTTTCTAAACGAGCCTTCAACCGAAATAATAATAACCGCGGCAACAACGGAAACCGCAACCCAAACATGGGTAATATGGGCAATAGCAACCGAAATAATAAGTTCAAGTTCAAGAAAAAAAATAACGCGAATAATCTTTAAGCGTTCAGCTCTTTTAGTACTTTGCAGGGTATGAATAGTTTTGAAATTTATGGAGGCAACCCCCTCTCGGGTGAGGTAACTCCTCAAGGAGCAAAAAATGAAGCCTTGCAGGTATTGGCTTGTACCCTCATCAGCAAAGAAAAAATCATCATACGCAACATACCCGATATATTGGATGTGCGCATGCTCATTGAACTTCTTCAGGACTTGGGCGTTGAAGTTGAAAAACATTCGCCAAACGAATACAGCTTTCAAGCAAAAAATATCAATTTAGAATTTTTAATTAGCCCTGAGTATAAAAAGAAATCAGGCAAACTTCGCGGCGCCGTAATGCTAGCTGGCCCATTACTTGCACGTTTCAAAAAAGCGTATATCC
>Ga0114958_10002330_pt1 | contig 14284 bp, 15 predicted proteins | sample C_130208_EF_Meta_FD_89577 | JGI IMG/M metagenome (GOLD analysis project Ga0114958, IMG submission 89577) | Freshwater microbial communities from Lake Croche, Canada to study carbon cycling - C_130208_EF_MetaG | ecosystem: Environmental > Aquatic > Freshwater > Lake | place: Lake Croche, Canada... | reverse complement strand
CACACACAACTAGCACTGCGTATAGACAACACACAACACACCATACAAACATCTATACACTCACTAGAACAACATGAATCATGAACATTTCAAGGGAGCACGCCTAACACGCACCAACTCCAACTCCAACTCCAACTCCAACTCCAACTCCAACTCCATTCTCGCTAACTCAGGCATCATCGCACACACCGGTGCCATCACACAATGCTCTTCCACTGATTACTCCTTCTTTTGTAAAGCTAAGAGAATTACTATTTACGTTTTTTATGTGTAAATCCTCTTCTCTTAGATTTCTGCATAATCGTCTTCACTACTTTTGGATAAGTAACAGTTTTGCTAGCTTCACGCCCTCCATGCCCTTCATTCCCTCCACGCCCTCCACGTCCTCCACGTCCTCCACGCCCTCTCGACCTAGTAAACTTACCTCGTTGAGAAAGAGAACCTCGTCTTGTCTTACTATGGTTACCTCGCTGAGAATGGGATGATACTGCGGGTGGCCAGTCATACTGGGATCCAACACCTTTAACCACTCTATCTCTATATATTTCTTTTAGTTTATCATATAGTTGTAGATCGGTTGGAGAATTGATACGATCTCTTAGACAATATATGTGTGTATATCGCTTTATATCATTGCAAATACCTTTTAGAAATTCATTAATTGCTCCAAACCGTTCCGTTTTCCACTCCTTTCCTAGTTCACTGGGTTGTAATGCTGCGGAAGTCCCCCATACCTTATCTTTTAATACAAAAAAATGGACTAAATTACTAAATTTATAACTTCTTCCATCTGGAGGCGTATAGACAACAAAACATGAAGATTGATCAAACCAACGATTTCCTTTGTCTCGCTTAATTCCATTCCACATTGCATCTAATAACCATTTTATATTGCGATCATTTGGTTTAGGAAGTTCATTTTTCGGCCACGATACAAGTCTTAATGCATTCTTCACTTCATTGCACCAGAAGTGAGAATATGTTAACCCCTTTTTCAAGAAAGCGATTGCTTCTTCAAACCCTTTTCTTCCAGCATATTTTCTGTAAAATTCTCTTGTCGGCAACCCTATTAATGCATTTCCTGCTGCAATAGGTAGGGTATGTTCTGGAGATACTTGTCCATGTACTCGTTTTATCATTCGAGTGGTATCTGTATATTCTTTTTTTGTCAACATAGGAAATCCGCATATCCAACATGTACATTGGGGCAATTCCCCAATCTCGTAAGGATTAGAAGGAATACCATATAACTTTGCCATCATATTAAGATCACTTCCCCCAGTAATTTCTTGCCGAGATAATAATTCACCAGCTGCTTGAAGTTCCTCTCTCACCAACCCTAACGTGGTTACTACAGATGATGTGCTAGAGTTGTAAGTCGTATTCATAGCTCCATTTGAACTTGCAGTAGAGGTCTGAGTATTATTTAGAATTACACTCTCTGCACCTTCTGACATGAACTTATCCAACTCTAGCTCACGCTGACGCCTTTTTTCTTCAATTGCTGCTGCCCGTTCAGCCTTCTTCTGCTTAGTTTCTTCTCTTAGTTCAATCATTATACGTTTTTTTTCTTCAAGCTCAGCGCGATGATCAAGTATTTCTTGTATTCGCGGAGATGGTTTTGTAGGTCGCTTTGTTCGTTCATCTCTTTTCATAGGTGTTGGTGTAACATGGGTATGATGTTCTGCATCTTCGCTTATAAGAAGAGTTGTATATTCTTCTGTTGGGTATTCTAAGCCTAACTCTGCAAGCTCAAGCTTATATTTTTCTTCGATTGATTCAAGTGAATCGATTTGACTCTGAATCTTAACAACATCTTCTTCTTCTAATTTAAATAATTCATCCGAACTATCGGTATTCTCTACTGATTTATCCGAAATAGGTTCATCTGGAATAGTGATTGGAGTTAATTCACCAACAACTCTACCTTCCATCATTCGTATCATTACACTAGCAAGTAGATCTTCTTGGGGTGATACTGAACTTGCAGACCTAGACAACGATCCAACAGGCAGGTAATTTGCACCTCCACCAAGAAGCTGCTGAGATACTGCACCTCCACCAAGAAGCTGCTGAGATACTGCAGCTCCACCAATACGCTGCTGAGATCCTACAACAGATCCTTCAGCCCCATACGTCTCTGGTGTACTATTTAATTCCATATTACTTCCTTCGTTATTATTCCCTTCCCTATTATTCCCTTCTTCAGGAATTATTGATAATGAACTTGACGTACTATCCATACCCTACTACATCCCCCTCACATTTAATTCTCCCGCGGATATCCCCCCTATTGATTTTCCCCCCTCCCACAAGAAATGTCCATCTGTCTGACCATGATTGTCAAGAACGAAGGACATCTCATTCGCGATACCTTAAAACATCTTCTTACGTATATACGTTTCGACTCCTGGTGTATATGTGATACCGGATCAACGGACAATACCATCTCAGAAATAGAATCCTTCTTTGCAAGTGAAAACATTCCGGGAGCTATTCATCGTCATGAGTGGAAAGATTTTGGACATAACCGTACTCTTGCATTTGAAATGGCCTATAATACATCAGACTACGCCTTTGTTTGGGATGCTGATGATGAGATTGTTGGTGACTTTCGCCTTCCTCCTTTAACAAAAGACTGGTATCGCTTTACCTTCGGTGCACGTGGATCAACTCAATACCGTCGAGGCCAGCTCTTCAATAATCGAAAGCGATGGAAGTATATTGGCGTCCTTCATGAATGCGCTGCCGCTATTGATCCCTGTGATCCCCCTGAAGATGTTCTGGGAGACTACCACTTTGTCTCTGGACGCCGAGGAGCAAGAAGTAAAGATCCGAAGAAATACGAAAAAGACGCCATGATCCTTGAGAAAGCCTACCACGAAACACTTGAAGCAAATGATAACCTATACAAACGCTATGCCTTTTATTGTGCACAAAGCTACCTTTCTGCAGGAGACAAGGAAAAGGCTATTGAGTTCTATAAAAAAGTCTTAACCTTTGAGACTTGGTGCCAAGAACAATACATCGCCTGCATGGAAATCTTTGATCAATATGAGGCTCTTTCCACACCCAAGGAAGGACTCTTTTATCTGGTGGAATCGTTTCGCTATGATTCGAGGCGCGTCGAATGTGTAATGAGGCTCATCAAGTATTATCTCAATGCTGGTCTCCCCCATGTTGCTCTCATGTATTACAAGGGTATACAATCCTATTATGAGAATGATTATGCAACAGATTCTATTCAAGAAAAACTCTTCGTCAGACGTTGTGATCCTGACTTTTACCTTCCGTACTATATGATTATTGTGGCAGAACGCTGTAAAGAGTATTCCCTATGTGCAAAGATGTTTACGAGTATAATAACTCATAAATTCCTCGCCCCTGCTTGGTGGATCCAAAATGTTATGCATAATCTACAATTCTTTGTGTCTGAAATTCCCAAGACACTTGAGTATGCACAGTCTATCCTTAGCTATGTCGAGTATATGAGAGCAAATGGAATTCATTTACAAGAAGCCCAGCATAAAATCCTGTACACGTATCTCCGTTCCTGCGACGACGCCTTCCTCTCTCCGTCTCGCATAATTACTCGAAAGAACACACCTGTGCGCGTCATGCTCACGGTGACGACATGTAAGCGATTCGATCTCTTTCAGAAGACAATCCGTTCCATGTTAACGACGTGGACGGATCTTGACGAGGTAGATTATTTTTTCTGCGTCGATGATAACTCAAGCCAGCTCGACCGAGCGGACATGATTCAGCAATTTCCCTTTTTCCACTACTATATGAAATCCCCTGAAGAAAAGGGACATCGTGAAAGCATGAATATCATATGGGCAAAGTTAAAGGAAGTCAAGCCCCAATATTGGATTCACATGGAAGATGACTGGCTCTTCTTTCGCCAGCGTTCCTATGTGAAGGATGCAATCACTCTTCTCGAGAAATATGAATCTGATGCCATTCACCAAGTGGTGTTTAATCGCAACTATGGTGTCATTTATTCTGATATGGATCGCGTGGGAGGTATTGATCAGACAGATTGCATCCTCCATGAGAAACGTGATGGACTAGTAGGAAAGAATTGCGGCTACTGGCCACATTATTCTCTCCAACCCTCCATGGTTCGTACTCGCGTCATTCTTGAGCTTGGAGACTATAGCAGCCCCAACGTGTTCTTTGAACGTGATTATGCCAACAAATACTTTGCCGCTGGATATAAGACTGTCTTTTTTCCTATGATCTATAGCAATCATATTGGAAAGCAACACTGGGAATCTGATGGAAAAAATGCCTATGCCTTGAATACAATTAATCAATTTGGCACAACTCCTGTCGTAAAAGGAGTTGTACTGGGAACAGAGGCTAATCTTCCTCTCGAGGGTAGCATGAGAGATCACCTCGATGCCATCCTTGCGAAAGTATCCTCTCGTACCCCCTTTGCTATCATCCGCCCTAGTGATGGGGAACGTATGGTTCTTCTCAATAAGACTCTTACCAATTGTGACCACTGGACATTCTCTGAAGGCGGGCGCTTACAGCGCGATCTCCTAAATGCTATTCAAACGGTAGATCCAAATCTATACATTGGTATCCCCTGTAACACCTGTAAACTCCCCTGGAATTGTACAGAAGAAATATATGCTGATTTTATTGAGCGATTTAAGGTACCTCTTTCTCAACGTACCTACGCCAATATATTTGGAAACTCAAACTGGAAACCCTTCGCTGACTTTATCCGCAGCTATACTCCAGGATTCTTCTGCGTAACATCTGGTCACTTAACGACTGAACTTCCTATTAAGGAGATTTTCCCCATTGATAGCAAATTAGTAAATGTCTGGGATGACCAGGCAGATGCAGTCACGGAACGCCTACTGAGATTTATTGAAGGTAAAAAGGGAGAACTCATTCTCTTTTCAGCAGGACCACTGTCCAAGGTATGGATTCCCCTCTGTTGGAAAGCAAATCCTCAGAATATGTACGTCGATATTGGAGGTTCGTTAGATATTTTTACCAAAGGAAAATCGAATCGTTTCTATACCACAGAAGGACATCCCTTTGCTGCACAGTCCTGCAGATTTTCAGAATAATATATAAAGGAAAGGCTAGATGGTTAGTATAATGGATCTCATCGGAAAAATATTTACATTTAGTGTCGGCTACATTGAATTTTTAGGAGAACATACGATAAGAACAACTTGGGGAGTTGGGGGGGTTACTAAGCTTGAACCACATGTATTTAATGTTTATTGGAATAATCATCACCATCGATTTACATTTACCTCTGACTTTACCTCATATATAAGTATACGAACAAGACCGGCCGATAATGATAGGCAAGAGGGAACCTATATTTCACCAATTATGACATCTACTCCATGGGTTTCTTGCTTTCTTGAGGGAGGAATTGGAAATAGACTGTTTCAACTTGCGGCTGTCCTAGGATTTGCAGAAAAATGGAATCGTAAACCAGTCATCTATACCCATACGAATACTGGTTTATCTCATCAAGATAATGCAAATATAGGTAAGCTTTTTCCTGAACTTGATATAATTACAGATATCGTTTATACCAAACCAATATCAGAACTACCAGCTGCTGGCTATGTATATCGAGATATTCCCTCACCTGAAACAAACATTATTATTCATGGATATAGACAGAATATACAGTATTTTCCTTCCTATTCGATCTTACCGAATTTTTCAATGTTTTCCGATGATACTTTACGTTCGATTCAAGAAAAGTATAAGCTAACAACTATAGCCGAAAAACGGAACACTTGGTTTATTCATATCCGTCTTGGAGATTATTGTCCTATATATAATTTAAATCACGTGACCATGGAATCATATCATTGCCATCTTTTACATCATATTCCAGAGGATGCACATATTCTTCTCCTTTCGAATGAGCCTGGAAAAGCAGAAAGTATGCTAAAGGGGTATACAAATCGATCATTCACTCTCTGTGATGAAGAAAATGAATGTATGGGTCTTTATATTATGAAACAATGTTGGGGAGGGGCTATTATACCAAATAGCACATTTAGTTGGTGGGGGACATATTTCGCATATCATTCAACTCCATATAAATCTTCATACAAAGCATATATTCCCCAATTCTGGGTGCGCGGAAATTCATACGATATCTCAACTCCACCATGGGGAATCCCATCTCCTTCATAATGTGCGGAAATTCCAGAAAAAAAATATAGACATATAGATAAATGAACCTTATTTATATGTGTGTTTTTCACAATAAAAAATATATTCGCCTCCTGGAACTCCTTCTTCTCTCTCTCCATCGGTTCTCTAGCACCCCTGATCTGTTAGTCTTGACATCCGACGATTTTGTTGAGGATCTTCAGAATCTGTTCTGTCGCATTGGAGTAAAGTGCCGCTTACACTGCCTCCCTTGTTCAGGTATCTTTCAAGCTGCCTGTGCTAGACTACGCATCTTTGAGTGGCCAGAGATCGACTCATACGAAAAAATCCTTTATCTTGATACAGATATAGTGATTCGACGCGATATAAGTCCCGTCTTTTCTTTCCCTATCGATAAAGTCTATGGTATCCCTTCAGGTACACTGTCTAGCACTAATTTTGGTGGACAGTTTTTTGATTTTTCTCTTATTGAATCATCAACTCCAGGCATGAATAGTGGGACACTTTTATTCCCTCCATCTCAAGCAGTCAAGGATCTCTTTCAACGTATTCTCAATCATATTATTAAATATACGGGAAATCCCCCCTACGCCTTAGATCAACCCTTTATTAATTATCATGCCTTTATGGCGAAACTAACCGATACAGTCGCTCTTGTCCCATATGTAAGTTTATATGAAGATATTCTTGAAGTTCATAATGAAGATACAGCATCTATTTGCCATTTCTCTTTTCCTATTGGAAATTTTGAGCATAAATATACCCGAATGAGTAAGTTTTTCAAGGAATTGCTCATGGCTTCACCATCGAATAATTCTTTACCCCCCTATATGGGGAAAAAGTATAGCTGGGGAAATGGATATATACATTTTCTGAATGATGCAGTACATACAACATGGGGGAAGGGTATCTTCACAAAGATAGACCCTAAAACGGTATCTGTTACATGGAATAATCATCAACATATTGTCAAGTTCAACGATTATGCAACCGAGTTCAGCTCAATCCGAGTGGCACCACTCGATTTTGAGTATATGACAGGGAAATTTATTGAGTGACGAAACGTCTATCAAAAAAAATCCGGTCTTGGGAAGTATCGATCTTCCGTTACACGGTTAACAGCCGTGTGTTCTACCATTGAACTACAAAACCACCGCCCCCACGGGTCTAATAGAGGAATAAGAGTGTTCTTTAAGCCTCCTCTTCCTCGTCCTCTGCCGTACCATCACACACGTGCTCCTCAATACAGGCCTCGCAGATAGCCCCCTTACAGGCCTCACACTCCATACCCCCTTCCATACAATCAGTGCATAAGCTCGTGGAACAAATCTTGCACTGAACTGTTGGAGAACACTCCTTGCACTTTCGCGTATCACAACCGTCGCACTGCACAATGACATCCTCTGCACATGTTTCACACATATTCAGAGAACACTCGTCGCACTGGACAAAATCGCCCTCGTGGATCGCCTTCTCATCGCACTCGTCGCATGTCGTATACTTCTTTCCACAGCCCCACTGAGTATACTCGCCGCATAAATACCCATCGACGGTATCCATTCCACAACATATATCATCGCATACAGGCTTTTTACAGTTCGCGCACTTGTAACTTGCAGCATTTCCACACTGACAGGACATTCGGACAGGTTCTACTTCTGGGCTAGGATTCAACTTTTTATGGTATAAACGGATTCGACTGCCCATACCCATGGAACCTGATGTTGTCCCTGGTATTCTTCCTATCCGTATTGGAGGATTAGGAAACCAAATATTTATTGTCGTCGCGGGATATATAACAGCAAAAGAGCTGAATGTTCCCCTATACATTCAAGATATGACGTGTGAAGCGCATCAAACGGTAAAAGAGGATTACAATAACAGTATCTTTTGGTTCGGCACCCCTTGTAATAAGCTGAGCTACCCCCCCTTTTCTCCTGAAGTCTTTTCTGCCTGGTCTCCTAAACAGGTTCGTCCAGGAACATCCCTATCCTCTTATTTCCAGTATTATCCCGCCATTCTTCCTTATGAGGATGAGATACGCGCTCTTCTTCTGAAAGGTCTTGAGCCATATCGATGCCGCCTTAAGGAACGTTATCCTGATATATTCGCCTTCGTGCATGTTCGACGAGGGGATTATATTCGTGTATCCCATATCCATTATGTTCAACCGATCGAGTATTTTGAACGGGCAGTGGCCATGCTGTCTGTGCAAAAGGTGTTGGTTATGTCTGATGACATTGACTGGGTTGCGGCGCAGCCCTTGTTTCAGGATAATCGATTTCAGCTGGTTAGGGGCTTAGATGAACTGGAGAGTCTCGCGTTGATGACGCTATGTACCGAAGCCGTGTGTTCTAATTCCACCTTTAGCTGGTGGGGGGCGTTCTTGGGGGCGCATGCGACGAGGAATCGCGTCATTGTGCCGCAACGATGGATTAATCCGTCATATTTTTCTACAGAAGATTGGCCGAGGGTAGAAGGGGTTCCTGTTCCTAATCTCTTTCCTAAGGAATGGATTATTCTCCCTGGATAGATGGGAAAGCGAGTCACACGGAAACGCAAATCCTGGGGATATCATTTGATTCTTAATGTGGCAGGATGCGATCCCGAGGCTATTTGCTCGAAAGAAAGGATCCGTGAGTTTGCGAAGGCTCTTGTTAAAGGGATTGATATGGTGGCGTACGGTGAACCGCAGGTTGTTTATTTTGGAACATCTGTGCAGAAAGGATATACTCTTGTACAACTGATCGAGACATCGAACATCACTGCCCACTTTACCGATGATACGCATGAAGGGTATATTGATGTCTTTTCCTGCAAGACATTCAATCCAAAGGATGCAATTGCCATAGTGAAGGAGTATTTCAAGCCAGTCAAATTCACCAGCACATTTCTCACCCGCCAGGCTCCTCGTTTGTAGGTGTAGAGTAGATGATACGCCTGTGTATCGAACCAAATACCTTTGAGATTACATCGATGCAAGCGAATCAAAATAACTATATTGATATTCATCATAAGGTTGATCGTCGAGGTGTTGAGAAAGAACATCGCGGCTTGCTTAAACAGTTTACGGGAAAGGTGGTTGTCTATAGAGTCATTGCTCAGCATTTACCTGACTTGGTGTTTGTGGCAAATGGAGGACTCTGTCTGCCAAGACTTCCCGAGAGAGTGATTCTTTTACCCAATATGAAATATCCTCAGCGACAGAGGGAACTTCCGTATTTAACCCAGATCTTTCACGAGATGGGATGGAAGACCATCCCCTTTACGGGTCCTCCCTTTGAAGGACAGGCTGAATTGAAATGGTTTGATGGAGGGAAAAAAGCCATTGGGGGGTATGGCTATCGGTCAACAAGAGAGAGTTTTACCGTGTTACAGAGGATTCTGAATCGTATCTATAAAGGGTATGGAGTTGAACCGCCGAAGATGCTCGTTGTTCCCTTGGAGTCAGCAGATTACTATCATTTAGACGTGGCAATGCTAGAAGTTGGGAATGACTGTATTGTCCACAAACGAGCATTTAGTCCAAAAAGTATCGAGAAGATGCGGGACTTTATTGGGGAAGTTCATGTGATTGATACTCCTGACTCGTTTTGTTTAAATTCCATCGTGGATGGGAAGAACTTAATTACACATAAGATAACAGATCCTAAGGCAAAACGTGCCTTAGAATCTATCACTGGATTGACTGTGCGCGAAGTCGATACTCGGGAATTTGAACGATCTGGAGGATCTGTACGGTGCATGACCTTGGATCTATATTAGGTCTAAAGTTTTGCCCTTAGTCACAGTCATGAGAGAGACAATTCTGGCGATGTATGAGGACATGCGAATCTTAGGCGTATATACTGGAGATGAAGCCTTCTCGCATATGGTAACGATTCGATGGGACGCGGGGCGTCGGTCTGCAGTTCGACGGCGCTTTCGTGGTCACGATATGAGCCATGCCCTTCTCATTATCTTTGTGAGTCCAAAGACAGGGGCGCCAATTGAAATAGGGGCGCACCTGTATCTTGATCATACTCTTCCTATAACAGAGATCCAGGCAACGGAGATGGTCTGGTTAGTGGAGGCAGACTATACCACTGTTCATATGGAGAATGCTCCTAAGATACTGAAGCAGTTGACTTCCTAGGACGACCACGACCGCGTCTGGGCTGTGTTAGAGGGGGTGGTTGTGGCTGTGGCTGTGGCTGTGGCTGTGGCTGTGGCTGTGGCTGTGGCTGTGGCTGTGGCTGTGGCTGTGGCTGAGGCTGAGGCTGTGGTTGTGTCAGAGGCTCTTGTGGCTGAGCCTCCAGCTGATCCTTCAGTGCATCGAGTCGTCGCGTGATTCCCTCTACCTGCTCGGCAAGCATCTTCCGCTCAACCGTAACATGCTCTCGTAACTGATCAAATTCAGTTAAGTGATCAATACGTAAGTCTGCTAAAGAGGTTGTGAATCGGTCTGAGAGTTCAGCAAGGTCAACCGAATCCCCTTTCATATGATGGATACACTTGGCGGCCAATTGTACCGCAAGGTAAAACTCGTGAATATTCAGACGACGAATATCCCCAGGAATTTCCTTTCCAATAGGCCAATTAAATTCAACTCTTGGATGAGGATACCCTTGGTGAATGCCTCGGAACGCCAATGTGTTCATACATGATATGCGTAAAGAGACCTTTATACCGAAACCACTTTCGATCCCCGTGCAACCAGACGAGTTGTATAGAGACATTTCCCAGCATTCAAGATATGCCAGCCAGTGTGATATAGAGGATATGATGCATTATACGGAATAGATAGATTAATACAAAAAAGGATGAAGGTCAAATATATATATATCCTCTTCGCACTCGGCCTGATCATATGCAGATCATAGATACACCATATACCTGCCATACAAAAATCAAATACTGTAATAACAGTATTTGATTCTTCATATAGATGATATAGAATAGAAAACGTCGATGACAGACAGATAATGCTCGTGTAAAGAGGATACTTGACTATAGGATACCCCTGAGGAAGGGTGGAAACGACGAAGAGTTTCATACTGATGTATCACCGTCTTTCTCTAGATGCTGGGTAGCCAAATATTCAGGCGTCTTCATTAATCCCTCCAGAAAGAAACAATTCGGATTCAGAAGTTGCTGTTGAAGAAACCTAAACATATCTCTTCCTCGGATCTGTCCCTGTTTGTTCAGATGTTCTCTGCCACAGAGAGTTCTGAATTCAGAAGAAGGGATATGCAACTCATCCTTCGCATACTGGGCAAAAAAAAGACTCTCGTTCAAGCGAGGTGTGCTGCTATTCTTATACACCACATGATTCTTCTGTAAAAAGGAAGTAATGTCCGCTAATTCATATTGGTTGCGAGCATACACTTCCAGAGTATACATATATCATCTACGCGCCGAATGTTTATGCTGTCTTGGATCTGGCGCAAATCTCATCCACAATGGCTGTCTGCCAAATATCCTTCTGAAAGGGGTACAACCCCTCTGGAGCATACTCAAATGGCTTCCACTTCTCAATGGCCTCATGCATGGTGTGAATCTCTGCTAGAGAATGGTGGGAAAGCTTGTGGCGAACCGCTCGCAGCTGGCAAATCTCCTCGATCCGCTCATAGGATGATACCAGATGAGTACTCCTCATCTTCCCATGCTCCACCCTCTTGACGAGACTAGCGAGCTCCTCCTTTGCCTGGCGATACTCATTCCCTACCTCATCACATTGAGTCAGAAGACTCAGCCTCTTCTCCTCAAGATCCTCGTCACTGAAGCTTGCGTAATATGTCTTGAAACTCTGGCCGATAGGGCAACAGCCGTTTGCACAGGTCTTGGTCTCTGCCTCAGCCTCTTCCTCTGTCTCAGCCTCTGCCTCTGTCTCAGCCTCTGCCTCTGGCTGAGGCGCAAGCTCAGCCCTGTTCTCCTTGATCCTCCTCTCCATAACAACGATGGTCAAGAGAAGAAAGGACGCGACAGTAACATACAGCATAGCATATGCGAACTGAATATAGATAAAGTAGTCATTGTAGTTACGCAGCTTCAGAAGATCGAAGGAGTACATGTTATCCATGTAGTTACGAATCTTTTGAAGGTCGAAAGAGTGCACGGCGTCATCGTATACCTGCTGCATGATAGGACTTAGCTCAGGGCAGGGCGGGCGCATCAATTTTTTCCGCCACCTCTGGAAAAATCACATCCTTTAATTCGACGATCCGATTCACACGGGGAAGACGGATATAAGAGGGATCAATGGAACGAATGGCCTCTGGTGTCTCATTTGTAGTCAAGATCAAAATAAGGTTCTTGAACATTCCTCGCTGAATGGTATCTAACATACGATTCCAAGTTGCCTTATCTTTCACCATGATATCCAAGCTTTTATGGGCAGGGATTCCTACGGCCACTTTCTTCAGATACACATCTATCTCATCAATCATCAGAATCAAGGGAGTCTTCTTCGTCGTATCTGCTTGACTGTGGACATTTGCCAAGGTATCTCCTGCTTCAAATGGATTCATCGTATTACAAAAGGTACCCTTTAACCGTCTTGCCAAAAATAATCCCAACATTGATTTCCCCGTGCCCTGTTTTCCGTGTAAAAGGATGCATTGATACGATTGCCGCTTCAGATCGCGCTCAAGTTGATCCAGAACGGCAGTCTGCTCAGGACGTTCATCCTTATCGAGCGTGAAATCCCTCTTTCGGTAATAATAATGTTTAGGCGTACCATACCGTTCCAGAAGCCCGATCTTCTCTTCAGACTCAATCGATTCAAGTCGAGGAAGGTCATCCTGATGATCGTCATCATCATCGTCAGCAATCAATCTCTCATATGTAGCTTTTGTACAAATAAGAGTAGCAGTCATACTATCAAATTCTGAGGATTGAAACGAGAGGAAAAACCAATAGCCGATGGCATATCCACTTCCCTTTCCTCCATCCAGCAAGGTGCTGCAGTGATTCTGTATCTTTTTCTGAATATTTACGCACGATTCCTTTTCACTCAAGATATACAAATATAATCCGAGGGGACGAGTCAAAATAAAGATCGCTGTCCAAGGAATCATTGACATAATATACATCATCGCTCCCGACAATATTGACATCAAGGAGATTGTGGTTACTGTATCCATTAGGAGTCAGACGCTTCAAGAGTTTAGATCGCCAGGTCTAAGCAACTCCTTAGTAGACCTAAGCAACTCCTTAGTAGACCTAAGCAACTCCTTAGTAGACGAGCATGGACTCTGTACGCTTCGGATCAGATATAACCACCCTTCTCGATTTGACCCCTCGAGATTTCCAAGATAATCATTTCTTCCCTCTGGATGCTCTGTCCACCTGGTGGCTGCCTACTCCCGACAGAAAAGTACACCCTTTTACACTTTCTCTGCAACAATTCCCTTTCCGTGGTCCAACAGCATTTGGACAACGCTTTACCTTTGATGTTCCCTCCGTTGGATGTGGCGACCTTCTCATGTCCACCTTTGTCCAAATCGAACTTGGTCATTGGCTAGATGATACGAGTTTGGCTCGATTTCAGACAGGACAGTATATCTATGCCTCTGGACAACCCATATGGAACTATGCACCAAACCTAGGTACCGTCATCATTCAACAGGCTGAGTTAGAGGTGAATGGTGTGACGATCGAACGAATCGATGGTGACTTTATGAATATCTATGGACGATTGAATGAGGATATACAAACCCGCTATGGGATTGCCACTGATGGATTAGGACAACGCGCGTTTCCCTATACGCAACCTTCAACGAGCCCCTTTCCTACCGAATCAGGAACTCTTTGTATCCCCCTTCTCTTCTTTTTTCAACGTATCGCCTTGAGTGAAGGATTTCCTCTCCTCGCAACAAAACCCGGTTCTGTCAAACTCCATCTCACCCTTCGTCCTTTCGATCAGTGTGTCATGAGCGGCTTGCAAGCAGAGACAAAGTATGATAGTTGTATTGCGGGAAATACACCCCTGGGAAAACAGATCGCCGTCATCGATCGCGGATCCGATTTGAGCGGGAATACTCCTCGTGTCATTCAGACCTCTTTAGCTGCCCCTAGTTTCAAGAAGATCCAGCTCATTACCTATACCGCAAATACAAATGGATCCATT
>Ga0114958_10002329_pt1 | contig 14290 bp, 26 predicted proteins | sample C_130208_EF_Meta_FD_89577 | JGI IMG/M metagenome (GOLD analysis project Ga0114958, IMG submission 89577) | Freshwater microbial communities from Lake Croche, Canada to study carbon cycling - C_130208_EF_MetaG | ecosystem: Environmental > Aquatic > Freshwater > Lake | place: Lake Croche, Canada... | reverse complement strand
GTTTGTAATCGCTTTGGTCTAAGGAGCACAAGATGCAAGCACTGATTAACCTGGCCATTGTACTGTTACCCATTATTGTAATGGGCTTGGCACTGATCCTCAAAGGAGAGTTTTAATGATCACTATCACCGGACTGAACCCCAAACAACGAGCACTCTGCGACATCATGTGGAGATTGGAAGAGTATGCGGCTGTGCAGGCATTCATTGCCACCCTGCCCAAGGAAGATCGAGTTGAGTGCCGCACCTTGATCCATATGATGGTCTTGGCCTTTGCTGATGAGGTCACCCAGGTCGAAGAAGCCCAAAGCGTCCTATCTCAATTCCGACTGTAAGGAATCAAAATGAAAAACCTCATCGAAGCTGTTGGCGTAATCGTGGGCTTGATCGCTACCCTGCTGTTCCTATCCTTCCTGCTGAGCTGGCCTGTGATGATGCTGTGGAACGGTTGCTTGGTGGGCGCTGTTGATGGCGTTCGAGAAGTCACTTGGCTACAGGCCTGGGGTCTACAGTTCTTGTTCGGCCTCTTGTTCAAGGCCACTGTGACCAAGATGAAAGAACCTGGTTGACAGTGCTTTCAAACGGTGCTATAATACACACATCGCAACAAGGAGCACTGTATGAAAGAACTAGACACTAAACGAGCAGGCGGCTTTGCACTAGCCGCAGTCTTGGACGCTCAACGTCGTAACAGCAACAACAAGAGTCTCTACACACAGGAACAGATCCGTCGAGCTCTGAGCGTGAGAGATCTGCTGGATTCGGCATTCTCTTACCACAGTCTCTACATCAACTATCGCAAGAAGTTCATTGCTGTCAAGGTAGAGGGAGCTCGCGCTAGAGACCGCATGTCTAAACAGGTGATTGAACTGTTTGAACAACAGGGCTATGGTGTTGTTTCTACGCAACAAGGCATCATTGTACGACTTGACAGTGCCCAAATTTGAAGTTATAATACACACTTACACAACAAGGAGCTACCATGCACAATCCCATCCCCAAGTCAGACTTGTTCGTAACAGAGACACTGAGCCAGGTGTTTGCTCGTATTGAAAGCTTCAGCAACCGACAGGAACGAGCACAGGCCTATCAGATCGCCATGCTGGTGCTGAATGCTTGTCATGAAACAGTTCAAAAAGAGCTTGACAAAGAGACAGTTTGAGGTTATAATACATGCTTACACACACTAAGGAGCTAGATATGGAACTCACAGCAACTCAAGTAGAAACTATCGTAAACGCGGCAATGACCACTGCCCAAGAAGCCGCAAAGCGAGCCCTGGCCCAATACGGTGACCGTGACGCATGTGGCTTTGCCTGGGTCAACGTGTACGACTACCAGGGCAACAAGATCCGTGCCAACTCCAAGCTGGGCCGAGCACTGATTGCGGCAGGTGTGCGCAAGGACTACACTGGCGCCTACTGCCTGTGGAACCCCAGCAAACTGGGCGTTCAAAGCATTGGCATTCTGGAAGCCGGCGCCTATGCGGCAGCTGAGGTGTTCAAGGCAGCAGGCTTCACAGCCTACGCAGGTAGCCGAATGGACTAATGAATGGGATAGGGCACTTGACAACAGTGCCCTATCGTGTTATAATACTGTTTTAACTGCAACAAAGGAATACACGATGGCAACACGAGCTAGCATGAAACCCAGCAAGGTAGATAACGTTCTTGAGTTTGATCAGGAAGCAATTCGACGAACCGAAGCTGCTGTGGCTCTGGAATCAGACGAGGAGATCATTGCACGACTCCGCGAACGCTTTGAGATCCTGGACGAGATGACCAAGGCAGTGCGCTCAGGCGATATCCGCGCCATGATCGTGTCAGGTCCCCCAGGCGTGGGCAAGAGCTTTGGCGTTGAAGCAGTACTGCAAAAGGACGGCCTGTTTGATGTCTTGGCCGACCGTAAACCCAAGTTTGAAGTGGTCAAAGGCGCTATGAGCTCAATCGGTCTTTATGCCAAACTGTATGAGTTCTCCGCAGCTGGCAATGTGGTTGTGTTTGACGACTGCGATGACATCTTGCACGAAGAACAGAGCCTGAACACTCTTAAAGGTGCTTTGGATAGCAGTGAGCGACGCTTTATCTCTTGGAACACTGACAGCCGTATCCTGCGGTCGGAAGGCATTCCAGATCGCTTTGAGTTCAAAGGTGCTGCGATCTTTATCACCAACATCAAGTTTGAACATGTTCGCAGTAAGAAACTGCGCAGTCACTTGGATGCCCTGGAGAGCCGTTGTCACTACATTGATCTGCAGATGGATACACCACGTGAGAAGATCCTGCGTATCCGACAGATCGTGGGCGATGGCATGCTGGACCGCTATGACTTTACTGAGCCTGCTGTGGTGGCTGAAGAACTGGTCAACTATGTGGTGGCTAACCAGGATCGCCTGCGTGAACTGAGCCTGCGCATGGTGTTGAAACTGGCTGACCTGCGTAAACGATTCCCCTCCACTTGGACTGCTATGGCTAGAACCACTTGCATGAAACGTGTATGATGGACACTGTACAGCGAATAGCAGTGGCTGCGGCCCTGTGCATGGTCATGCTGGCAGCAGGCATTGAGTGGGATCACTGGGCATTCGTCTGTGTGATCTCCTTGTTCTGGGTCAGCAACTACTTGGCCACTAGACATGGAGTGGAACTGGGCGTGGCCACAGGTATTGAGATGATGACTGTCATGACTGAAGCTCAACGCAACGATGTCATGAACTTGGTACGCCAAGCACAACGAGAAGAAGAGAATGAGTAACACAATCACAACATGCACCTACATTGGCTCAGGTGGGGGCTGCACTGCCGAGGCACAACCAGGCTCTAGCTACTGTAGGGAGCACCATGCTGTGGTTTATCGGGCGGGCAGCGGACGTACACGTAGGCGGGATACACGCCAAGCAGACCGTATACGTGAAGTGGAGCAACTGTTCCAAGAAGCCATTGAACTCTTGATCTTGGAAGGCTTTGATGTGTACGGTGACTCGGAACTGGCACCCCCCATCACGGCACTTGAAGAAGAGTTCCTGGATCGGTGAGGGTGATGGGGGTGGGGGGTGGCCATGTGCTGTTGCAACAGCAGCCCCCTACAGCACAAGCAAGCAATGGAATTTCTTTTCAAAAGTTTTCAAATCCTTCAAATTCTTCAAATCCACCCTAAAAAAAGGTGACTTAGATTAAAACGGCCTGGTAGATTTATCTGACTACCTTGCGTAAATTACTGCACATTTTTTTAGCCTGCGTATACTCCTCGGTCCCTGCGTTTTGAGAATTAAAAATTTTGCGCAGCAAATTTTTAGGTCTGCTCTGTAGACCTCTCACTCCGGCACTGTATATTCACTATGTCGATAGAGTAAATACACTGTGTGTAGAAAAGTCGTCTACACCGTGAATATATACATAATAGGAGAAATTCATCATGACCGATATCAATAACAATGCAAATCCAGCGTTAGATGCTGCCATTTCAGAAGCTGTAGTCAGTGTAGTAACACACAAGTCAATCTGGGCCAGTAAGACATTCTGGACCAACGTAGTTGCTGCTGTGGCTGTTGCTGCACAGATCAAGTGGGGCTATGTGGTAGATCCATCACTACAAATGTTGGCTCTAGCAGCGATCAACACCTTATTGCGCAAGATCACCAATCAAGCTGTGACATGGTAAGAACCCGCTAGATCAGTCTGATATTACATCAGCTGCTGCCGGGTTGACAGGATAGGATACACTTGTATCATGTGTGTTCTATCCTGTTTCATCTAGTGTGTGTAGAGTGTGTAGAGTGCCGGGTCTGCGTTGTGTTTAGAATTATATATGTAGATAATAGTTTTGAAAAAATATTTTTACCGCTGTGCGCTTCGCGCGGGGTTGGCTCTTGTTTCCGCCATAATCTCAGTATATAATCATGTTTATAGATAAGTACGGATATGCTCACTTCTACCTGGAACCGCCACCATGCCCCGCCTACACATTATAACAGATTCACTAGATCCCTTGTGCCGATTAATCTCTGACGATCCTGTACGCCCAGAGATTCCCCTTGAATTTCGAGTCAGTGACAGCTCGGAAATATTTGTTCTATTAGATGATTCAGATCAGCCTGCTGCTGCTGTGTGTTGTGCCTATAGAAACCTAATACCATCCACTGTTGTGGAATTGGCTCAACAGCCTGATATTCTGCCGCATGTGGCTGTGTTCTACACCATATGGAGTTATCAGTCTGGTGCGGGACGCAGATTGATTACTGCTGCCCGTGATTGGATCACTAACAATAGACCCACAGTATCTGAGTTTGTGACTCTAAGTCCCACCACTGACATGGCCCGAGTATTTCACTTGCGCAATGGTGCTGAGATATTTAGAGTCAATTCCGACACAGTCAATTACCTGTATCCTTCTTTGCAAGCAAGTGATTGAACAGGATTTCCAGCTCGGCCAGGGCTAGATCATAATTCCCAGTGACACGTACTGCATGGCCACCTGCGGCCTGCCATTGGGCACAGTTATCTGCACGGTCATCTACCAAGATATCACCTGGTTTACAGTGGCGCCATTTGTCCGTACTGTAAGGACCAAAGTTGACCCGAATACCAGGATAGTATTCCTGCATCCAATCAAACTTGTCTTGAAATACATCAGGTAGATCATTCTTGTTGGGAATAGCAGTAAGCATACGTAGATTCCATCCCAGTTCATCGCGGAATCGGCGGGCCAGAGCCATCATTTCGTCGGCCCGCGGCATTTTAGGCAAGTTGCGGAACCAATGTGGAGCATCTCTAAGACGGTTCCATGAAGCTTCGGGCCATTGTCCATTTTGATCTGCTTGTTCTATCTCTTCCTTTATGGCATTGAGATATACACTGGCACCGGTGAAAAAATCGGCTACTACGCCGTCCATGTCTATATTAATTGTTGGCATATTTTATTTTAAACTTAGTTCTTGATCATGCAAGCGGTCTATCAATACAAATATGCTTTTCAGCACCTGTGCATTACGTAGACTCTTGTACACTAGATTGGCATTACTGAATTCACCCAAATTGGTATCCAGGCCCATTTGTCTATACTTGCGTAACAATTGTACACTATTTCTAGCTGTATGTAAATCCCCTGTTTTGACTGCATGTTGTAGAATAGTGGTCCATATACCAACCATGCGTTCAACTTCGTCACGATCATATTTGGGTATATCCGGGTTGGGTTCGTTGATCCATTCCTGTTTTACAATACTGTAGCTGCTGCTTACAGCAGGTTGTCTATGATCCTCTACATAAAGTTCCACGGGGATTCCATGTATCTTTATGTCATAATCTCGCTTGTACAGCAGTCTTTTTGCATCAAAAAGTTCAGAAACTTCACGATCACAGACAACTTTACTGTAGTCTGCAATCAAGTGTAGATCTATGTCGCTGTGACTGGTATAGTTATAATTGGCATTGCCACCGGCTATGACTATATCCAATACAGTAAAAGGCACGCCAATGAACTTTTGAAAGTCCTGTGCAATACGTAACAGCGCACCTCTAACAGACCCTTTCATTTGGTTGTGATCCCATATCTTGGGATTCAACACAGTGTGATACTCAATGGGTTTAGAAAACTCGTTAAAATTCATAATACAATATTTATACCGGTAAATATCCATATTATGACAAAGAAAAAATATCACGGACAATTGCTTGCTGCTCATCCCAGCAACCCTGACGACGATCTGCAAGAATCAGTGATATTAATGATATCGCATACTGCTGATATTTCCATAGGATTACAGATCAATAGTGTAATTGAAAATCTAAGTCTACAGGATGTGGCCAAGAACCTAGGGCTTTGGTGGCCAGGAAATGATCCACTTTGGTATGGTGGAGAAACTGACGGCAACAAGATACACGTTATACACAGTCCCGATTGGTCGGGTCTAACCACAATTCGTATCAATGACGAAATATCCCTAACCAATGACGTCAGTGTAATAGCTGCATTAAATCGCGGACAAGGCCCAGAATACTACAGGGCCTGCGCTGGCTATCGTATGTGGGCCAATGGCAGTTTGGATCGTCAGCTACGTGCTGCTACCAACGCAACGTCCACGCATAGATGGGAAACTGTAGAGTCCACTGCTGAAAATATCTTTGGATATGATGGGCACCAACAGTGGGTCAATACCCTAGATGACTGTGCTCAATACCAAGTAGACTCTTGGTTCGCTTGATCAATCTCTAAATAATTTCTCAACTACTTCAAAGGATTGTCTATGGCCCACATGGTAGCTGTGGTACCTGGGACTGACATAGATATTGTTGATATCATGTGGCACATCTTGGAATGCATGATCATATCCACGATTTATAAAGAATGCATTGGCACCAGTATGTGAATTACAACAGACCAACCGATAACCGTACTGATCAAACAGTTTTACAAAGCTGGTTAGTGATGCTCCAAAGTAATCAGTACCGTTCCAATTATGGTTGGGGTTATAATCTATTTGGAATTCCACAGGTGGTGGAAACTTCCCATTGTATTCTACTATAAACAACTTGGGTCTAAGTTGTTCTCTGAGAATAGCTTCAGCAAAGTAAATGTCATTACCATCTAGGTCTAGCGATACAACATCAATATTTGATTGACCTAGATAAGATCTTGCCCTTGCAATACAAAGTGCAATAGTATCCAAACTGATCCATTCTTTCTGGAACAGCATTTTATTGTTTAGTTGATAGTTCCAAGCAAGATCTTGTCCACCTACCCAAGAGCCCCGCCAGCCCAGTGCTGCCAAGATTAGAGTGTTATTTTCCATACCATCGCCGGGACCAAATTCCAAATAGGTGCCATTTGCTTGGCTGTCAATTCTACGCAGAATTTCCAAGGTGATTCCGTCTTCATTGGTTTGACTAAAACATTTTTGCCCTCTATGGTTTAATGGGTTAATATGATTTGCCTGTTCCTGTTTTACAACAGTATCCAAGTAAACATGTCTCAAGTTTTTTACTTCTTCATAAATACCGGTATTGACATTGATCATGTAATCCAGTGTTGGTTTGATAATTTCATCAGTCATTTTATTAGTCTTTTTCTGGATTTAATGAGCTTAACATATTTCTAATCATTGCGCCGCCACCTGTTTTTATCTGAGGCTTTTCTAGGCTCCATCCTTCTTTGGGAGTAGGTCGTTCCCAACTTCCTTTGCTTGATTCACTGCTATCAGTAGCAGTACTAACAACACTGGTTCGTTTAAAATTGTTCAGCATGGAACTGCCGCCCTGTGCTCGTTGTTGATTAAAGCTGGGTTCAGTTTCTTCGTCAATGTCGGTGATGCGTAGAGTATCTACATTGAACTCTAGGTCGCATTTTTGTCCCACACCCGAGCTCGAACGTGTCTTCATAAACTGGATTTGATAGCGTCCACGTTCCTTCATAGCACGGCTTGTAAAGATACCAATGACATTATCTGCTGTCATAATCTTGCTCAAACCACCTGAAATATGACTGTGATCAAACTCAATTTCTTCAACTGCACTACGGTTCAACTGACTGGCTGTAACAGTTACACATTGGGTTTCCATGGCTAGATTTCGTATCTCTTCTGACACATATTTGTCTTTAACAAACAGATCACTAGCACTGACCTTGATGCTTAAAGGCATCATCAAATCCAGGTAATCTATTAATAAAACGTCGGGTTTTACGCCTTTTTTCACCTGATATTCCTTCAAATAGGCGCGAATATCGTTACAATTTTTACCACTGGGCATATACTTAATTTGCACACTTCCTGACTTTTTACCCAGCATTTTGACCTTTAATTCCACATCGTCAATGTTCTTAAAAATCTCACGAGTTGGGATACCTGTGGTCATACTATCCAGTCGCATGGCCACTAATCGCTCACTCAACTCAAATGTCAAGTATAAAACATTCAATCCCTGCTGTGCCCAGTTCACACCCAAATTGGCCAAGAACAGGCTCTTGCCACCACCGGATCCTGCACAAAAAATGTTCAACTCACCGCGGTTAAATCCACCATACAATTTCTTATCAATGCTGGGCCAGCCGGTGCCGATCTGTCCATTACCATCTTTCAGCGCACTGAGTCGAGCACGTGGATCTTCAAAGTAATCAGTACCCATGTCCTTGTTCAAACTGATCTGAATAGCATCCTTGATCAGTTTCTCAACTGGACCATAGTCACCTGCTTCAAGCAGATCGCTGGATTCAATAATTGCACGTTCAAGCCCTTTGTGGCGACTAAAGTTTTCAAACTCGTCCATGAGCCATTCATAGTTTTCCCTAGGCAGTGGAGCAGGGTCGAAGTCCATCTTGCAGTTTGCATTGACAATATTTGCTTCAGGCATGACCTTGTATTCGTCAACATACCGGTTGATAAATTCAGCAGTGGATTGTAGTCTCTGATCAAAGTTCAAATGATCAAAAATGTTTTGACAGCGTACAAATGTTTCTGCATCAGATAAAAACATCTCTATGTATAATTTTTGTATCTCAAAGCTGTAATTTGGTTTTGGTTTATTTTCTTTTTTACTCATCCGTTATTCCTTCTAATCGTTTCTTCAATAGGTTTAATTTTATTTCACCACTAACTTTATAATGTAGAATGGTAGTTAGCACATATAGTCTGCCGTATCGTTTTATTGCATCTGCTACATCCTTGACGTCATCTTCCCAAGGTGGCAGGCTTGCACTCCAGTCATTATCTATTGCTGCCTTGACCAGTTTAGCACCAGGTTGATCCTTATCAGGCACTACAATAACTTCTCGGCCCAAGGCTTTAATTCTAGCGCATTGTGTTTCATTAGGTTCATTGTGCATGATAGCCACACCATCTATGGCTATGGCGTCAAACTGTCCTTCAACTACTATAACACAAGTTCTGTCATATGTCTGTGCATCTAGGTTAAACACATAGCCCGGTTGTGCATCAGTTAGATATTTGGGCTTGCCCGGCTTTATCTTGCGGCCAGTATAACCTACTATCTTGCTATCGTGATAGAATGGCAGTATGACTCGATCTCTATATCCGTTAGCAGCACTCCAATGCCAGTTGTACCAATCCCATTTCATCTTACGGTCTAATTTACCGTCCGAAACAACATAATCAATTACAGCCAGTAGATCTGGATCTTGACAACCTTCAGCTATCCAGGTATCAATGGGTAAGCAATCTTCAGGCAATGCTACTTCTTTGAGTTCAAATGTCATGGCCCGTTTAGTCACAGGTTGATCGTCTTTGAGTTTGAGTACCAATAAACCAAGTCGACTTATATCTGAGTCACTCATACCTAGCCAGCGGAATAATGATTTGGTATTGTTGCTTAATAACTTACCTGGACTCCAACCTGCCTTAAATCCGCAGTTGAAGCAATGATAAGTAAAGCCGCCTGTTGGGGTAGTCATTACACCGCCACGTTGTCTGTCGTCGGGCTTTTCGCCCCTATGATGACAGCATACTCCGTTGAAACTTGTCCAGCCGCTAGGAGTTGTTTTTCTTTTAGATGGCAACAGCGCCTGTAAGGCGTCTTGGATTTCGTTCATTCATATAGTTTAGCACCTGTAAAGAGCTTTGTCAAATGATCCGAAGAAATTGGCATTGTCATTGTTCGACTCTGCCGGTGCTGTGTCAGGTACATACATGATCCTGACATAGGAAAATACACCATTGAAGTTTACATAATCAACCCCAGTAAAACCAGTATAAGTCCTAGTGGCCACTGTGACATATCTGCCAAAACTTGCCGGAGTATTGTCCAAAGATGCTTGTATATAAACTTTACCACGGAACCGAGTCATATACATGGCCATGGTATGCAATGCTGTATTGCCATTATACTCTGGGTAAGCGTAGATATTTCCACTCTTGTGCTCATACTTATAAGTGGCTGCATTGTAGTTTTTTAAGAAAGAAACAACTTCTTGGCTAGGTTGTAACACGGGTTCAACATCATTGCTTAAAAATAGTGTACCGGCTTGGCCGTAATAGGTATTGGTATATGTTGGTAAAAATGTTCCATCAGTATCACGCAATTTAACGCTGTATTGGTAGCTGGTTCTTGTTAAATCTATAGTATCATTTTCTGTAATGGTCAGCAATGCTAGACCGCGTGTGGTTGTATTCTCATCGAGCACTTGCAATTTCTTTTCTAATACCAATCGTTGTGTAGCAGTATCAAACATGGAGAACACAAAGGTCTGTGTATTTGAAATACTGACTCTTTTTTGATCGCTGTTCTTGAATTGAACGCGAACTTGGTTCTTGATACCTTTTTGGATTTTTAGATCGCGTTGATACATAACTTGATTGATTCCTCTGACATTGGGGTCCAAATCTAATATTACATCGAGTGTGTTAGAGTATAAATAGATTGGTAAATTTTGCATATAAGTATTTATTGAAAAAATGTCATCTAACACACCGTTCCAGGAAAATTATCCCTTTATATCTTGCGTCAAGTCCAACGACATAGAATATGTGGGTATAATTATCAACTTTGATGAATTTGTAGCCAGTATATACGATATCTCCGTTATTCGATCCGCAGATGAAAAACGTATTTTTTTAGAAATGGGGGAAGTTTGGTGGTGGGAAAGCAATAGAAAAATGCCAATAAACATTTTTCTAAAGAAGGAAATGCAAATATTTAGATATGCTATTAAAACATTCAATAGCAAAGATGCCGAAGTGGTATTTGGCCCAACTGTGAATCTCAGCGAAATTGCTGAAAAAAGAATCAAACGTAAATCAATTCAACTAGTTAGAACTCCTAAGAGTATTCGTAACTAACACCTTCGCAGATTAGATTCATCTGCACTACAATTACATGAGCATAGGCAACGGCGTGTGCCTTTTTGAAGAAGTATTCATCTCCGGCTGGTTTCACCCAAACTTCGTTGTTCACGGTGTTCCAATCTTGCCCGATCAGATATCGTTTCGCTGGGCGTATCATCGCTAGTACTGCCGCTAATTGAGCAATACTCCTCGGCTTCATTGTCCGTAGGATACTCCCGTGTCCATTTACGTGAAATAGCATGGAAGTAAATTCGTCTTGATCCAATAGATCCCATAATGGCTCCGTATTTAAAAGGCTTTGCAAATGTGTTTCATCTCTAACTCCTTGATATGCTGATACATTTAAGAAATCTATCTTGAAGTATCCGCGACTATCTGCTGTCTTATAATCAATACTGGCAGTATCAGTTAATGGATTATAGGGAATGGCCTGACAGTATACTCCAGTATTGTGCTTTTTAAAATTGCCATTACTATCTTGAATAGCCGCAGGAATATGCTGGATAGTATCCAGTGCCTGCGTTCTATCTAAAAAGTCAATGTCAATATCTGGCATTACATTTCTCCACTCTCTGCCAATTTCAACATCAGGCTATAATGTTCGTAGGCTTTCTTCACTGCTTGATACTTGTCGCGCAGCGTTCGCTCTTGTTCCTTTTGTTTCATAAGGGTTTCAAACATATTATAGTGACCGTGATCTCGCATATTATTAAACACTTTAGCTTCAAAGTCTGCAATGCGAGTAAGTTCACCTTCAGAAATTTCTACAGTATATAATCGTTCAGTCTCGTATTGCAATGATTCTGTTGCAGTCATCATATTATAATCTTGAGAATACTGAAAAAATCTTGTATTCATACGAGTGTGTCTATAAGCACGTTTATTAGTATCAAGCACGTTGATACGATGATCCTGTATAAAACTTTTTAAGTTGTCGTCCATTATTATTTTCCAAATTTTAACATAGCCATTAAGGCATGATGTTTATCTTCTATAGCTATTGTAGCAGGACCACCCAGTGTGGCACGTTTAATAGTCCATCCTTGCCCACCTATACGATTATGTAAGTAATACATTCGAGGACCAATGTATCGCATACACCAGGCCTCTACTTGGTGATAATCACTAGTTTTAAATTCCATTATGACCATTTCAATATATAAAATGTTGCGTATTTTTCAGTATAGAATTTAAACACAGCATGTTTTGGAGTAACTCCGTCCTCGGTGGTCCAACTTGCTCGATTGTAGGCAAAATCAAAATCAATACCTTGTACTAGATTTGCTTGTCTAAGTTCTCTCACTTTTTCCATTGTTGAATTAGCATCGCCAAGTGCCTTAACTTCAACTGTCATTTACTTAATTCCAACTTCACCGCAAATTTCTTGAACTAATGCAACGTCTGCAGGTAACTCTCTAAATCTCTTGACCCAGAATGGTATGTCCAATGCAGGGGCAATGATATTCAATTGTTCATCATTCATGTTACTCAACATGGCCTTGCCAGTTGGGCTGTTTAATACTACCCAGGGAGATATTGCACCATTTAATATATCATGCACTGCCTTGTTAAGGCTGACATAGTTAAAGTAATGTTCAAAATTTGCATTGTGCTCGTCAGCCCATTCCATCATTGTTTTCAAACTGCGCTGCACTGCACTTTCAACTGGCTCAGTTTTAAGCATCTCAAACAGATATTTCTCATAGAGATCATCGCGACACCAGTGATCTAATTTAATACCACTTTTGATCACATAGTCTATAAACTTTGTTGGATATAATGGTTTGATATTGTTAACAAAACTGCCAAACTTTACAAAGGCATTGTAATAACTGCTGTCAGCAAACTCATCATAAGTTTTTTGTTTCTTGGCGTTCTGTGTCAACTGCCAGAATCTATTAAATGCCAAATATCCGGCCTGAACACGTTTTTCATCTTGTTGTAGAGCACGCCGTTTGCGTTCGCACATGTGAGCAACTAGAGTCTTATCTTTCATAAAACTCTTATTGCAATGCACACACTTGTAAGGTTGATCTACCAATGCTATCATTCGTAATCTTTTCTTTGTTGTTTATCAAAGCCCATTTTGTCAAATAATTCTGTAATGTCTGCTTGGTCCATTAGAGATGCCATTAATTTAATTTCTTCTAATTTTGTTGCAGGATGTAACTCACACAATAACTTTTCAATTTTATTAGCCTTGCCTTTCTTCCCTGCTGCTAGATATTGATGAAAACATTTAGCACCACCGCCTACAGCAGCATATAATTTCCACTGCAATGCCTTATGATTTTTACTGATATCTGAATAATTTTTATTAACCAATTCGTTAGTTCTGTCAAGATACCATTCTTGTGTATCAAAGTCGCCTTGGGCACTTGAAGTGAAACGCATCAATAAGAACGGACTAAATTCATTGCGTTCCTCAGATGTGGAAAGATTGTCATAAAAGTTATAATCTTTCATGTCCACTGCACCTATGATAGCCTGTTTTGCCTTTTCAGCAGCCGGCGATTTAGTCTTGACTTTAGCCTTTGTTTTTGCGGTTGCCATATCTTTCCTTGTAGTGATCTGTTAGTGCGTATATTACTTTAACACGTTCCAATGCTATTTGTAAAGCCCGATTGGTGAGAGCAGCACGGTGAATATTTCCCCATAACTGACTTTCCATTATAGCGTCATGCAGGTTTCGGACCTTGTCACTTTCCAAATGCAGTTCACGCTGACTAGAACCTTCTTTTCTAGCATAAACTGTTTCACCTTTGTCGGGACTTTCAAATATCTTGGTCATATTACCATGCCTTGGTATAATCTATCAATTCACTTTGCCGGCTAACTTCTTTAACAAAGTATGCACATAAGGGTTTAGGTCCCGAATGTAGAGGTGTGCATAATAATTGTCCTGGACGCATTTTGGGAAAATACCATTTGACATCTTGATAAACATCAATAATATCAATGTCATGAAACTCCGGACGAAAACTGCTTAACGGATTAAAACAGAATGTTCGAAATCCACGATCATTAAGACTAGTTAATGGCAATACTTCCATGTCCGGACCTTCTGGGTCTCCTACAATGGTGCACCAATCCAATGGCATGGTTAGTTCATGCGGACCAATCTTTAATACCACTGCCGGTCCTGTAAAACTCTCTAAAAAGATCAAAGGTACAAAAAAGTGATCTGGATCTGAATTATTAGAATTATCAAAGACTGCAAATCGTAAATCGTCGTCTATTTCTTCCGGTAGTTCGTTGAGATAAAAAACTTTATCTTCTAAGGTTAATATTTGCATTATTGATATTTTACTTTTTCTATTGTGAAAGGATATTTTGCTTCTTTATAGAAGCGTTTGCGCTCTGTTAAATGCCGCTTGGCATATTTAGTACTGGCAGTTAAATCCCAGATTTGGACGAAGTCTTTGTCGTCGGCTTTTCTAATGCCCCGTCCAATAGATTGGATAACGCGGACAAAGCTCTTTCCGGGTTCCAAAAGCAC
>Ga0114958_10002327_pt1 | contig 14295 bp, 12 predicted proteins | sample C_130208_EF_Meta_FD_89577 | JGI IMG/M metagenome (GOLD analysis project Ga0114958, IMG submission 89577) | Freshwater microbial communities from Lake Croche, Canada to study carbon cycling - C_130208_EF_MetaG | ecosystem: Environmental > Aquatic > Freshwater > Lake | place: Lake Croche, Canada... | reverse complement strand
TGGATTATTTATATTTTAACTTAATCTATAAATATAGTATTTAGGCCTATACAATTTCACCTATAATTCAATCTCTTCTTTTATCAAAATCTTATCGCGATTATTATAAAGAATTAATTTAATTTCTTCCTTTTTAATATCTTTTAATTCATCTTCTTCATTACCCATTCTATCAATAAATTTTTTAATTTGGGCTGCTTTTTTCGGTTCTAATTCAGGATAAATCTCTTCATAGAAATTGTGAATATCGTACATTCGCGAATCAACAATATCTGTTAGCAGTTCATTTTTATTGACAGCAATAAATTTATTTTGTTTAACATCAAACCTATATGCGAATGTACTCTGAAGGTTGGTAATATAAACATTATGAAATTTCTTATATTTTTTAGATACATGGACTAAATCCACTAAATGATTGAGACTCATAGCTTGTCTATCAAGTATAAATCGTTTTTCTTTATCATTTAGTGCATTGATTAAGTTTTCACTTCCTAATTGAATTATGGTTACATTATTGATTGTTCCACTATTATTTAATTGATTGTTTATTTTTTGAAGGGTTTTAGGATGAATTTTTAGGGCTTTCTGTAATTGATTTTTTAGGAGTTCTACTTCTTTTTTATATTCTAACATTTCTTTTTGTGATTTTTTTTCGGTATCTTCTATTTTTTTACGTGTTTCTAATATTTCTTTTTTCATTACTTCTAAATCATTATTATTATATTTATCTTTACATTTTTGTTCATGTTTCCATCTATATTTTCTATCACATAATTTTTTATTACAAAATTTACAAATTCTATTTTTTTCTATATTTTTCTCTGGTTCAGGAGAATTTATTACGACATTATCAATACTTTTTTCTGGCTCAGGTGAATTTATTACGACAGCTTTTTTATGTTTTAATGCATCGTGTCTCCATAAGCTTTTATAAGTACTATATTCTTTTATACATTTTTTACATTTATATACTATACTCATTTTTGTTATATATACTATAATATGATATTTTATTCTTAAATAGTTTTTTTATTATATCTACATAATTTATCCTCATGAGGATACTCATTTTTACGGGAGAGAGAGAAGTCATAAAAAAAATTTCTTGAAAAAATAAATAATTATGACTTGTAAAATAGTATGTAATAAAAATTATTTTTATTTTTTTAATTCGAAAAAAAATTTTTCCATCCTATATAAAAAATAAAATAATTTTTAGCATTTAATCAAATACATATCACAATCCTCTTCATTAATTTCAACACATTTGTAATAATCAAATACTTCTAATTTTTCTGAAATAATTTCTATCTTTACACGGGTAGTTTTCATAATATATTCCATATGTTTTTCTATGATATTTATAAACTTATTTTTACCAAAAATTAGCCGTAGATTATCATACACATGAAATCCTCCATATTTTCTGAGTCTTTGAAACATAGTAGCAATATTCTTAGCAATAAACAGTTCCATAGTATTTTCATCAATTTGAACATTTAGTTTAATTTTAAGTTTGTTATAAATATCTTGATAGGTTTTATAACCTTCTTCTAAATCATCAGGTAATACTTGATGAACATTAACAAGGTCACTTCCAATAAGTATATCTTTTTCATCTGGAGATTTAAATAATAGTAATCCTCCATTATAAATAGATTCAAGTGCTTCTTGTGATTGACTAGACATAAATACTTCAAAATCTTTGTTTCTAGTTTTAAAAAGACGTCCAGCATTTTTATAATTAATCATATATTTATAGTTATATGTTGGTGCTTCCCAATTTAGCCAACTAATATTTTCAATAATATTTCCTTCAGTAAGAATATAATTTTCTACTTTCTTAAGAAGTTCTAATTTAGAATCTTCTCCATAAATCATAATCTGTTTAAGTGGTTTTTTAACTTGAAGTGTGTTAGTATCGCGAATATATCTAACCATATCAATAACATTTAACATAGAATCAATCATTTTAATATCATCGTCGTTATCATCATATCGGGTCAGTTTAACATCTTTAATATTGAGCAAATGAACTGATTCAATTGTTTTATTTCCAATAGTTTGATATATATTTTCACACATAAATGGAAGGATTGGACTCAAATAAACAGCTAGAATATTTAATACTTTTTTAAGGGTACTAAGTGCTTTTTGACACTTGAGACCATCAATGTCATCTTCATCTTTACCCTTAAGAATATCACGATTAAGACGAATATAGTTGTTATTAAGATTATTAATATATTTCACTAACATATTATTGATAGGATTAATTTTATATTCATTAAGAGTTTTTGTATATTGAGTAATAAAATCAGAAGTTACTTTGAGAATCCATTTATCAAAAGGACGGTCTGAATCAATTTCAATAAATTTTTTAGTTTTAGAAAAGAGCGTATAATATTCCTGAAAGAAAGCCAAACTATTGCTTAGAGGAATAGTGATTCTCTGAGGAATTTCTTTCATATCTTCATTTTTAAAACGTAGTTCATCGCCCATTGAGGCGGGACTCATTGTGAGATAATACCGAAGAGCATCAGCACCATATTGATTTACAACATTCATTGGGTCTGGATAATTCTTTAGTCGTTTGCTCATTTTTTTACCATCAGATGCCAAAACAAGACCATTAACAATTACATTCTTAAAAGGTGATTGATTTTCAAGAATAGTTCCAATGACAAGTAGAGTATAAAACCATCCACGAGTTTGGTCAAGTCCTTCAGCAATAAAGTTAGCAGGATATCCAACATTTGGACTTGCAAATGGAACAGAACCTGATTCAAACCAACAATCAAGTACAGTTTCATCACGTTTATAAGTTTTACTATCTTTGGTAAAGACAAGGTGGTCAATATTATGACGGTGTAGGTCATTTACTTTTTGTCCAACAAGTTCTTCAAGATGTTCTTTAGACTTAATAACAATAACATCACCATCATTAGAGCGCCAAATAGGAATAGGTGTACCCCAATAACGATTTCTGGAAATACACCAATCACGAGTACCTTCAAGCCAGTTATTAAAACGAGTTCGTCCAACGTGTTCAGGAATCCAGTTAATCCCCTTATTAATTTCAACCATGCGTTCTTTAATAGATTCTACTTTAAGAAACCAACATTTAACCGCTTTATAAATAAGAGGTGTATCAGAACGCCAACAAAAAGGATACGAATGATCATAATCAAAGATAACAAAAGATAGATTTGTTTTTTGCAAATCTTTGAGTACAATCTTTGTCATTTCTTTGATAGGTAAGTTATTAAAAATACCACAATTTACACCTATTCCATTATCATTAATATGCATGTAAAGAGAATTTAGTTCTTTGGTAATAAGTTTATTTTCAAAAGAAACACGATAATCATCCTCACCAAAAGCAGGAGCAATATGAACAATACCCGTACCTGAATCATCAGTAACAAAATCATCAGCAACTACTTTATAATCAACCTGAGAGAAAGTATAAGGTGGTGTATATGATGTACCAATCAAATGTGAACCAAGTACTTCTTTAAAAATAATTAAGTCATTAAGTTTTAGTTTTTGTTTGAGAAAATCAATTCGCGATTTAGCAATATAATACAATTCATTATTATAATTAATAACACAGTATGTAATATTTTTATTAACACAAAGACAATAATGTGCAGGTAGTGTCCAAGGGGTTGTTGTCCAACTTAGCAAATATTCATTATTTTGTCCAGTATTATTAATTTTAAATTTAACAATAACAGTTCGATCTATTACATTTTGGTAATTACTACTAGCTTCAAAATTAGAAAGAGGAGTTGTACAAGCAATAGAATAAGGCATAATTTTAACACCTTCATAAATAAGACCTTTCTCATAAATTTTAGAGAATACAGTCCAAACTTTTGACATGAAATCTGTATCCATTGTTTTATAGTCATTATCAAAATCAACCCAACGCCCAAGGCGCCCCATGATTGATTTCCAATCATTTGCATAAGTCATAACAATTTCACGACAAGCTTCATTATACTTATCAATACCCATTGATAACACTTGGTCTTTGGTCTTGATTCCAAATTTCTTTTCAATTTCATATTCAATTGGTAGACCATGTGTATCCCATCCAGCGCGACGAGGAACATAATAACCATTAATTGTAGCCCATCTTCCCATTGTATCTTTAATATAACCAGCAAGAATATGACCATAATGAGGTAGACCAGTGGCAAAAGGTGGTCCATCATAAAACACGAAGGCGTTATTATTTTTATTATTTTCGATAGATTTTTGAAAGATTATATTCTCATTCCAAAACAATACAGTATTTTCTTCATCTGAGATAGTATTATATTTTTTACCAATAAACGACATTATTAATATAATTATTAGTTACTATTTATAATAATTATCAATTTTTATTTATTTTTTCTAATGTATATTATGGAGATCTCCGTTTTAATTTACTTACGAGCTGAATTAAATGCGAATGAATTTCGTTGCCCTCTTATACCTTCAGATATTAAAAAATTAATAGAAAATGGATTCAAAATATTTATTGAAGCTTCTAAATATAGAATATATAAAGATGAAGAATATGAAAAAATTGGAGCAATTATTACATCAAAACCCTGGCACGATAATGAATTCAAAAATGCTTTAATTATAGGGTTAAAAGAAATATCAAATTTAGATAAGTTAGATAATCATAGACATATATTTTTTTCTCATACATTTAAAAATCAAAGTAATTCTGAAATTATATTGAAAGCATTTGCAGATAGCAATAGTATAATTTATGATTACGAATATTTACTTGATTCAAATGATAAAAGAATAATTGCATTTGGTTATTATGCAGGATTTATTGGTTGTAATATAGGTCTCATGCATTATTATAATAAAAAAATGTCTAGAAAAAATATTAATAATTTACATCCTTTCACATCCAAAAAAGAATTATTAGATATTATAAGAAATATAAAAAATAGAGATAATATAAAGATAGCAGTAATTGGTCCAAATGGAAGATGTGGTAAGGGTGTAATAAATGTATTAGACTATTTCAATTTACAATATGATAAATTAACTAAAGAAGATAATAAAAATAATTTAGAAAGATATGATGTAATTTTTAATTGCATTGTGTTAAATAAAAATCTAAATGAAATTTGGTTAGATGAAAAAACAATATTTAATAAACAATTAATAATAGTAGATATTAGTTGCGATTATAATAATCCTAGTAATCCAATAAAAATTTATAATCAATCAACAACTTGGCTTAAACCAATTTATTCTTATAATGAATTTGTTGATATAATAGCAATAAATAATTTACCATCGTTATTACCAAAAGATAGCTCAGATGAATTTTCAGAAATTTTAGTGAAGTTATTATTAAATTTTAATACAGATTCTGTATGGGAAAATAATAAAAACTATTTTATAAAAATGATAAAAAATAATTGATTAAAAAATATATTTATAATAAATTATATATATATGGACAATTTAGTTAAAATGTTAAATAATTTATCAATTAAAGTTGATTCTTTAGAAATAGATTTATTATGTAATAAAATTAATTCAATTAAAATAATTGAAGAGAGAGAAGAAGTAAAAGAAGAATTAATTAAAAAAGAATTATGTAGTTTTTTTGAAATATTGACAAGAAAAGGTCGTTGTTTATCTATTCAAAATAAAATCAATATAAAATGGATATTTTAAATAATCAGATGCTATTTTTAATACAATCCAAAAATTTTATATCAAGTATATTATATTGATTAATGGAAAAAATATTTATAGTTATTGCAATAGTAATTTTATTACTATTTATAAATAATTTAAAAAAATATATAGAATCAAAAGAAAATTTTATTGGCTCGGTTGATGCAATTACTAAGATAAATTCACCTATAGTACAAACACAAGTAAAAAATACATTATTAGTTAATAAAAGTTCTGAAAAGTATGTATTACCAAAAGTAATATATGCATTTTGGGATAATTTAGAACCAGATTCAATAGTTCATTACCATATGAAAAATTGGCAAAAAAAATTTGCAAAAGATTGGAAAATAATTTTAATGAATAAAGATAATGTTTATAAATATGTAAGTAATGAATTTTTAACAAAATATGGATTAGGCCAAATGGATGCAACTCGTTTCTCTGATTTTTTAAGAATTGAATTATTAACTAAAAATGGTGGTGTATGGATAGATGCAACAATAATAATAGTAAATGGTAAATTTTTAAATGATTATTATGATGAAATGGTAGCAAATAAATACGATGCTTGTTTTTTTGAATATAAAGAATTAACATTATTACCAACTCAACCACACATAGATAATTGGTTTATGATGGCACCAAAAGGTAGTAAAATACTTACAGATTTATATAGTGAATTTGATAAAGCTTTCGAAATGAATTTTATTAAATATAAATTTGATGTAATATTACCGAGTGGAATCTTATTAGATTATACAATTGGATATGGCGATAGTACTTATTTATTACAACATGCTATATTTCACTATTTATTAAAAAAAGGGAATAAATATAATATAATTTTAAAAAATGCTTCAGATAGTATGTATAAAATTCATAAAATTTTTGATTGGGACCATATAAGTGTTATTCAATATATATTATTAAATAATGATTGGAAAGATTATACAGGAATTAAATTAACAAAAGGAAATAGAGAAGCTATAACAGATAAAGCTGCTTATCTAAAAAAATTAGAAAATTTTTAAAGGATATATACTAATCATTTAAACATTTTAAATTTTAAATTGTTTAAAAAATTTTTATTATAACTATATATAATATGGGAAAAACTAATAAAGGAAATATTTATAATCTTATAGAATCAGATTTATTAAATATATCAAAAACGATAAATTCAGTTGAAATAAATTATCCAACAAATATTAATAATAATTTATTAGCAAATGTTTATAATAAAACTAATAAAAAGAGAATTATTGAAAATTTTGCTTTAGCAGAAAGTGAAAGTGAAACTAAAAAAAATAATTTATTTGTTGCAAATATAGTAAAAAGTAATGTTATTACTCCTGAAGTTAGTCAACAAGTAGTTACAAAAGATATATCTCCAGTAGTAAGTCAACAAGTAGTTACAAAAGATATATCTCCAGTAGTAAGTCAACAAGTAGTTACAAAAGATATATCTCCAGTAGTAAGTCAACAAGTAGTTACAAAAGCTATATCTCCTGAAGTTAGTAAAGATGTATCTCCAGCAGTGCAAAAAATTATTACAGAATCATTAGTAAAAAGTGAAATTCCTTTAAGTGAATATATCATAAGACCTGAATTTGTAGAACCTGAAAGTGAATTATTTAAAGTACCTCCTTCTGTACTTGTTTATAAAAACTTGTTAACTAGTTCTAATAAACAACTTACATTAATTAATGAAGGTGTATTAGATGCAAGTAATAATTTAAATAAAGGTGGTATTTATTTTGATAATGAAAAAGAATGGTTACAAATTTCTGAAGGGATTATATATTTTAATCAATATAGTAGAGATAATACTGATTTATTAAAATTATTTCAAAATATTCTTACAAATCAAGTAGGAACAGATAAGTGCGAAGATAATGTTCCTTGTAGAAAACTGATTATTAAATTAGTTGGAACACAAGGTTATGTTATTTTTACAATGTTAAGTGTAACTAAAGGAAATAGTTCAATTCCTATAGTTAACACGAATCAAATACCAGATTTAGATTTAATAGAATTTGGAGGTATACCTTCTATGAATGATGTGTACAGAGTAAGTTATCATATATATGATTCTAGACCTGAAATTATTATTGAAGAAGATCAATTAGTAGAAAAACCTAAAAGATTCAAAGATAAAAAGTTAATAATACCATTACCTAAAGTAAAAGGAAATCTAACATTATGGTTAGATGGTTCAGATCCATTAGGTGATTCATCAATACCTGATGATAATACACAATTATATAATTGGATAGATAAAAGTAGTGGAAAGAAAAATGCTCAAATACCACCTGATTATATTGGTACAGATTATATTCCTCCTTTAGTAATGAGTAGTGGTATTAATAATAATACAATAGTTCGTTTTGATAAAGACCAAAATTATATTGTTACATATCCATCTTTCCCTAATAAAGAATATACAATATTTACAGTTCAAAAAAGTACTCAATCAACAGATTTTTCAAGATTAATTCATGGGCCTGCAAATGGAGATTCAGGATTATTCGTAGGTATACGCGGAGATAATGTTGCAACATTTACAGGTGATACTAATTTATGGAATGATATTGATCCAAATAATACAAATTTATCTAATTTTAATACATGGAGATTAGTAACAACAAAAGTAAATGGTGATTCATTATTTCCTTATGTAGATGGTATACCTCAGGATAACAAGATAGGTACTACTGTATCATTTAATGATTTATTAATAGGTTACAATGATATGCAAAGTTGGATAGGTGATGTAGCAGAAATTTTAATATTTGATAGCGCATTAGTATTAAATGACCGTAAAAAAATAGAACTTTATTTAGCAAATAAATGGAATATAAATTATAATGATGTTAAAGATGAACCAATAAATATACCAATTGAAGATTTACTAGAACAAAAATTCGCTAAACAAGAAGAACTAATTGCAACATTATCTAGTTTACCTGCAGTAGTGAAAACAGAACATAAAGCACTACCAAATGTTACAGTTAAGACAGTTAATGGTAAAAAAGTTGCTGTAAAAACAACTACGAAAAAACAAGTTACTGAATTAAAGCAATCAGTTAGACCTAAAAATATTGATTATACTAAAAAATTCGCAGATACTCTATTGGCGAAAGCAAAAGCGGATGATACTAAACTACAGGAAACAAAAACTGGTTCTAAAAAGAAATCAAAGAAGAAGTCTAAGAAGAAGAAGAAGAAGTCCAAGAAGAAGTCTAAAAAGTCTGCGAAATCTGAGAAGTCTAAGAAAAAATCTGAGAAGTCTAAGAAAAAATCTAAGAAGTCTAAGAAGAAGTCTAAGAAGAAGTCTAAAAAGACCCCAAATAAAGCAATAACAGATGTAGCGACATTTGAAAATGTTGAGTCATTTCAAACAGACCAACCAACATTATATACAGAATTAATAAATACTTTATTTTCAAAAATATCTGAAGGATTTAATTTATTATTTAATTAAAAGTACTAAATATATCTAATAAAAAAAATTGAATATTTTATAGTTTAATACAAGTATAAAATTTAGTATGACTAATAATTCAGAAAATATGAATATTAATACTCAAACTGGTAATATTCCAGAATCACCAATTACTTTTACACTTCATCTACCTGGTCTAAAGAAGACTATGAAAATGACGTATAATATTTTTCCTATTAAAAATGAAGAGGTTAAGAATTTTATTTTTACTACCTTTAATATTGTACCTCGTCGTGCAAAGGTATTTGTGTTTCCAAAAGATGAGGACATGCTCCCTATTGATCTATATGACCATCATAGTCTAATTTCTGATGGGGACACTTTAATCGTATGTGTTCGCGGCACTACTGTAGCTGGCGAAAATGAATATTATGATAATCAAGAGGATTCACTCCTACATAATAAATATTTGGACCCACCTATTTCTAAGAATTATGCAAAGTCCCTACTAATACAAATTGCTATGAACTTTGAATTCTACGGTCACAAGTATCATTTGCCAGGTGGTAGGTGGTATGAATATAAACAATATTTGTCTGGATTGATGGATGAACACTATGACAAGTAGTATAACAATAATTTAAGTTTTTTTATAATTAAAAATTATAGATTTATAAACTATATTTATATAATGAAAAGTACTTTAGAAAAAATAAAAGAAAATTATTTATTAATTATTATAATTATAATAAGTATAATTATAGTAGCAGGTACAATAGCATTAGGTGTATATACTTATAAAAAAAGTAAAGCAAATGGAGCAACTTATCTCCAACAACAGGTAGGTAAAAAAATAGGTGAATTTTGTTCAAGTGATGCAATGTGTGGCACTAATAAATGTAAATATAATTTATGTGTATTATAAATATATAACATAGAAGTTATATGTAAGGCACTGGCTCGTGTTCGCGTAAATGCTGAAAGAGTTCATAGCGTAATAAAAATTTATGATTAATTTTAGCAAGCACCTTCATAGAATGATTTGGCCTATCGCCTCCATAGAATGTTTTGGGCCTATCGCCTCCATAGAATGTTTTGGGCTATCGCCTCGTAAAATAGTTTGCGCCTAATGGCACTGTTTGGTTTATTTTTGTTAGTAATTTTATTAACAAAAAGTAAATAATTTTTTTTAAATTTTTGATGTTAAAAATTTGTTTTGAAAAAAAATAAAAATAAAATAAATTTTACATAGTATTTTTAAAGTAGAATTATTTATTTTATTTTGAAAATTTTTTTATTGATTCTCTCTCTCCCGTAAAAAATAGATATCTATTAAAATAGATATTAAAAAAAACATATAAGAATAAAATATAATATATATTATATTAATAAATTAAATAGATGGAGTATAATTGTTTTAAATGTACTAAAAAATACGCATCTTATAAGTCTCTATGGTTTCACAACTATAAATATCATAAAAAAGCCTCCACCGAAAACACACCGTTACCACCAACCCACCCACCAGAAAAACACCAAAATACACCAAAAAATAAATGTGATTTTTGTAATATTATATTTTCAAGAAAAGATTCTTTAACTAGACATATAAATAAAAATAGATGTAAAAATGATAATAAAAAATCAAATGAAGTAAATATGGTAAAAATTCGCACGAAAATTTTAATGCAAGAATAAATTTTGGGTATAATATAATTCACGATATGATACATTTAATAACATCATTATATAATTCCAATGGTGCAACGATTTGTCCTTATGATATATTTAAATTTGAAAGAAATAAAAAAACTAATATTTTAGATACTGATATTTTAACATCATATTTATTATATAAATTTCCACCTACTTTAAAAAAAGGTATTAACACAATTAATAAACCTAAGGATTTAAAAGGAAGGATACATAATTTACCACCTGATGATTTTGAATATTTAACAAAAATGTATTTAACTTTTTATTATAAGGGTAACTATAATCTTATTGATGATAAAATTAGAATCCCTTTATTAAAAAATACTTCTATTTTTATTACACCTGTTGAATTAGCTTATAATATTGGTATAACTTTACCTTCTGAATATGATAGTTTTGGTACTTTTGAAAAAAAATACAAAAAATATAAAATGAAATATTTAAAATTAAAAAATAGTTTATAAATTTCTTACGTTCTACTAGATATCTATTTACTACTTTACAAGATTATATAACAGAAAAATTTGTATTTTTATAAATAAACATAAAAAAATACAAAAATTAATTATTGAAGTTAATGGTGAACAACATTATACTTTTAACAAATTCTTTAATGATAAAAATTTAAAAAAGATTTCTGTAAAGAAAATAATATTGAATTAAAATATTATGAATTAAAAAATTTAATTATATAATTAGCCAGTTACTTTATTAAGGCGGCGATTTTCGGCTTATGTCTCTATAGAATGAATTGCGTCTAATGGCATAATTTGGTTGGTTTTGGCTTCCGCCTCGTCGAATGGTTTTGGCTTACGCCTCCATAAAATGGTTTTGGCTTCCGCCTCGTAGAATGGTTTTGGCTTACGCCTCCATAAAATGGGTTGGGCTTACGCCTCGTCGAATGGGTTTGGCTTACGCCTCCATAAAATGGGTTGGGCTTCCGCCTCGTAGAATGGTTTGGCTTACGCCTCCATAAAATGGGTTGGGCTTACGCCTCGTCGAATGGGTTTGGCTTACGCCTCCATAGAATAAATTGCGCCTAATGGTATCGTTTGGTTGTTTTTGGCTTACGCCTCCATAGAATAAATTGCGCCTAATGGTATCGTTTGGTTTACGCCTCCATTAAATGATGAGCCGCCTAATAGCATTGTTTGGTTAGTTTGGTTTACGCCTCCATTAAATTATGAGCCGCCTAATGGCATCATTTGGTTAGTTTGGGCTTCCGCCTGAATAAAATGGTTTGTGTCTAATGACACTGTTTGATTTATTTTTGTTAGTAATATAATTTTATTAACAAAATTAAAGTGTAATATTTTTTTCTTTTTTATTTTTCTTTTTATTATCATTATTATTTTGTTTTATTTCAATTGGTTTTATTTCAGTTATATCATTTTTATTTGTATCTGATTTATCAGTTTCTGAATCAATAATAATTTCAACGTTTTTATTAATAGTTTCTTCGGGGATTTTTTTCTTACAAAATCTTTCATGTCTGGCAACTGATTTTTTACTATTATTAGAATATGTATTACAATAACTACATATATGATTAAATTTTTTATTATCTGCAAAATGTAATGATAAAAATTTTTCTATTGATGGTAATTTAAAATCATTAATTTGTTCTAATTGTTTATTATAATATTCTTTTAATAATGTAATACTTTTTATTTTATCTTCTAAAAATTGTTGATAATCTTCATTGAAATCATTAATCATTTCTTGTGTTAATGATATATTATTATTTTTAAATAAATTAATTTTAGAATAAAGTGAATCAATAAGTTGAATCGCAATATTTATTTTAATTGGATCATAATCACATTTATGAATATATATTAATATTGCATTATTATGAAAATCTATTTGAAAATTCTGTTTACCGCTTATTGTACTTGATTGTGATATAAATAAACCATTACAATAATCATTATGTTCTATATCGCGATGGAATTTAGTTATTTCGTCATATGGTACTGCATTTGTATAATTTTTATTTTCTATCAAAATTGTTGATAAATTATTACGTTTTAATATAAAATCTCCAGATTTTGGTATATTAGAAGTATTTATTATTTCGCCATTTGGATATTGTTCTTCTAATACTGTTGATAACATCTCTTCACTTTGAGCTCCTTTAAATGTTGATTTATTATGTCTTCCTATATATGTTGTTAATTCGGTATTCATTGTTTTTTGAATTAATGAACTTTCTGATGATATTTCCTTCAATTTATCTATATTTAAACTTAAATTTTGTTCAGATAAAGTTATACTTGTTTGAATCTTATTTTGAATGGAATCTATTAATTGAGAATATTTTATATTCATTAATTCAGTAAACTTATCTATTGTTAAATCATTATCTTGACCTTTCATATTTGATGATAAAATTAATATTTCTGTTTTAAAATCTTTCATTATATTATCTAATAGAACTGATTGTGATTTTGGAATTGTATCATTTATAAATACACTGAATTTATTAAATAAATTTTCATTTTGTTTTTCTACTTTATCTATAAATGATAATAAATTTTTATCTTCATTACTTGATATACTATTTTTAAATTCTGATATATATATATTTTTTGTTTCATTTAATTTATTTACTAATCTCTCATTGTTAAAATCTAATAAGGTTTTTATATTTGATATTTCATTTGTTATATTTTGATTTGTTAATTTACATATATCTTTTAAAGAATTAATTTCACTTTTATAATTTTCAGATTGTGTATTCATCATATTTAATAATTTAATAAATTCATTATTTTGATTATTTATTGAACTAAATATTTGGTTACTTATATTTGGTCCAAGTGTTGTGTTTTCGGTTAAAACATTATTCAATAAATCTACTACCCAATTTATTACATTTTCTATATTTAATGTTTTATTAGTATTGAAAAATTTTACTATTTTAGAATCTGTTATTGTTAATTCTATTTTTGTAATATCAGGTGTTGTTATTTCTGGTGTTGGTTTTAATATTTTTTTGGAAGAACTCATGATGTATATAAATATATATAAAATAATTTCTTTATATATATTTATATCATATAAAAAATTATATGATATAAAGAAATTATTTATATAATTTATATAGTATAATTATATTGTTTAAAATCTCATATAGTATAATTATATTATATAAATTATATAAATAATTTTTTTATATCATATAAAAGAACGCGTCAATTATTCATCTTATTCATTTTTATTTTAAGTAACTACTTCTATTTTTAAATTAATTAATTAGTTTCTATTTTTAAATTAATTAATTAGTTTCTATTTTAAATTAATTAATTAGTTTCTATTTTAAATTAATTAATTAGTTTCTATTTTTAAATTAATTAATTAGTTTCTATTTTAAATTAATTAGTTTCTATTTTAAATTAGTAAGTAACTACTTCTAT
>Ga0114958_10002326_pt1 | contig 14298 bp, 5 predicted proteins | sample C_130208_EF_Meta_FD_89577 | JGI IMG/M metagenome (GOLD analysis project Ga0114958, IMG submission 89577) | Freshwater microbial communities from Lake Croche, Canada to study carbon cycling - C_130208_EF_MetaG | ecosystem: Environmental > Aquatic > Freshwater > Lake | place: Lake Croche, Canada... | reverse complement strand
TGGTTAGTGCTATCAACATTCCATTGGCACCATCAAAGTATTACTTTAAATCTAAAGGACAGGTACATCAATTTACCTTGCTTTTTCCAGCATTACCAAAAAGTGTGAAACAAATAGATATTATTGAAAGACTAGCCGAAGGAACCTACTTCAATTTTTTTAGAGTTGCAATGCAACATAATGCACCAACAGTAATTAGAATTATAAACGAGAATTAAGTATGAAATCACAATTCAATCTTGGCAAAACTTACGGAGCAAAAGACAATGATAAAACCAAAGAATTAAAAATTATTGGTAAATATCTTGTTGTAATTCAAGAACAAAGCGAAAACAAAAATTTAATAATTCAAACCATTAATTCAAGGAAAGTGTATGTTGAAAAAACAACTCAGATATATGGCAATCCTATTGATTATTATGATGAGGTGCAAATAAGAGCCATGGACATCTTATTTGATGAAATATGCATAAAAGACAATACTACAGAAACAATTATCTATGGTGATGCTAAAATGTTTATTGGAGGAAACAAAATAATACAGTTTACACCTATTGGTAATGATTTAATAGCCAATGTTCAATATGAAATAGAAACTATAAGTGGGGAACAATTAACAGGCTTTTTGTATTGTACACACCAACCTAAAAATTATTATCTATAAAATCACTAAAATGAAAACACAATTTAAACTAGGTCAAATAGTTCGATTTAAAAACTACAGACAAAATAAAGATGAGAAAGAAGCCTATTTTGTAGTTGTTCAAGAGGAAGAGGCAACAAAAGAATTGGTACTTAAAACTATCAATACAAACAGAATTTATAAATCAGGAACCACAATTATACCTGAATTTCCAGATGAAGATTTGAGAATAGTTGACTTAAGACCGAGTGATTTAATAAACCAAGAAATTACAATTAAAGAAAACTTATTTAATGATGTTGTAACTGGTGTTGCAGTTTATTTTCTTGGAGATAATGATAGTATTCAATTTAATCATGTTGGTGATTTATTGGTTTCAAATGTAGAATTTGAATTTAATTCCACGATTAAGCATGGGTTAAAAGGGAATTTATACATTGACTTGTTAATCCCTCTACAATAACTAATAAAAATTCTAATTTATATGAAAAACCTAAAAACAATAATAAAGTTTTACCTTTTTGGTGTTGTTGCCTCGCTAATAATGATAGGGTTTATACACATTTACGGATTGCTTTTTGACACTTTTTATGCCAATCCTGAATTGGAAATAATAATTAAAACAACATTGATCTCCGGATTACCATTTGGAACTTTATTATGGATAGGATATACAATCAACAAGTTACCCAAAACCAAAAATAGATACTTAATTGTAGTTCTAAAAGTTCTTACTTATTACTGGATTGGCTTTATAGCAGGACTACTTTTTATTGGCTTTATAGAGCTTTACATTTTTGTTTTTAACGAACCCTACGAATATGCCACTATTGAAAACATAATTGCATTTGCTTTACTTATTGCAATTCCAACGGGAGGTCTTGTTCGAGTTGCGAAGAATTTGGTAGATTTTCATTTCAATTCAATAAAACCCGATAATTATGAAAATAGAAAATCAATATCTTAAAAACTATATTGTTCACGCTATCAGCGTCCTTGATTTTGAAATGCTAAAAAAAATAATGAGATCAATTCCTACCTCGATAAAAGACAAAATTGAAATGAACCTATACCTTCATAATTTTGAGATGATATTTAAATATGAATTAGATTCTTCAGACACCCAATTTGAAGTTGCAAATGGAAAGTGTCACATCTTAAACTGCACTAACTATGTCTTTACTTTTACCGCCAATTCCAGCCGAAAAAATTTCACCATAAAATTTATAGACTCAGATAATAGCATGTTCTTTATTGAAGAATGTAGCTCCAACAGAAATTCTAAATCGATACAAAATACTGGTTTTAATAGAAAAAATATTGAGGCCCCTTTTTAATGTTAATGCAAAGAAAAAATTTATAAATTAGCGAAAGTTTTCGCATTACAATTTAATCCAAATACCATGAACGAAATAATTTGTCCCAACTGCAAAACCGCCTTTAAAGTTGATGAAGCAGGATTTGCTGATATAGCTAAACAAGTCCGTGACCAACAGTTTCAAGAAGAACTACAAAATCGACTACAACTCGCCGAAAATGAAAAACAAAGCGCAGTAAAATTAGCAGAAGCCAATCTAAGAAATCAACTGCAGGGAGATTTAACCAAAAAAGATATAGAGCTTTCCAGTATAAAAGCTGCTAAAGAAAAAGAAATTGCTCAAATCAAAGCTCTATTAGACAATGCCGAACTTCAAAAACAACTTTCAGTTACAGAGGCCGTTCAAAAGATAGAGAAAGAACGCGATGCTTTTGCCAACGAAGTCAAGAACAAAGAACTTGAAAAAGCAAATTTAGAAAGTACTTTAAAACAACAATTTGCTACGGAACTTAAGACAAAAGATGAAATTATCAAGATAAAAGATGAAGAAATTGCATTTCGGGCCGATTTGAAACAAAAATTATCTACAAAAATGATCGGAGAATCATTAGAATTGCATTGTGAAATGGAGTTCAATAAACTTAGATCTACAGCGTTTCAAAAATCCTATTTTGAGAAAGACAATGACTCCAAAACGGGCAGTAAGGGTGATTATATTTTTAAAGAAAATGATGCCTTTGAAAACGAAATCATTTCCATTATGTTTGAGATGAAAAATGAAGCTGATGGTACAGCAACCAAAAAAAGAAATGAAGATTTTTTTAAGGAATTAGACCGAGATCGAAACGAAAAGAAATGTGAGTATGCTGTTTTGGTTTCTACATTAGAAGCAGATAATGAATTATACAATACCGGTATTGTTGATGTGTCTTATAAATTTCCTAAAATGTATGTCGTTCGACCACAGTTTTTTATTCCTATTATTACCTTGCTTCGCAATGCCTCGATGAATTCGATGCAATATAAAGCTGAATTGAGTTTGATAAAAAATCAAAATATTGACATCACCAACTTTGAAGACAACATCACTAAATTTAAAGAGGGGTTTGCCAAAAACTATGACCTGGCAAGTAGACAGTTTAAAACGGCTATTGATGAAATCGATAAAACAATGGACCATCTTCAAAAGACAAAAGAAGCTCTTCTAGCATCAGTCAACAATCTACGATTAGCCAATAACAAAGCGGAAGATTTGACCATTAAAAAATTAACGAATGGAAACCCAACCATGAAAGCGAAATTTGATGAATTAAATGATTAAATGAAAAATTAAAAAGTTATGAATTTCATATATTTATAAATTTAAATTTTCACTTTTTTTTAGAATTTTAAAATCTGTGTTTACACTATAAATATAAAAACTAATTTGGTGCAATTATATTTAGCTACATAAAAAAAAAGACCAATTTACTAGGTCTATATTGTCATTTCTAGAAACACGAAATCGCATTCTCTATATTTTTTATCAGGTTAATGCTCCATTTCGTTATGCTCGTAACCTTATTAGTCGGAATGACAAAACAACATTTTTTACATTTTTAACAATTTCACAAAACTGTTTAAAATATTATTATTTCATTAATAAAAGTCCATATTATTTTATCACTTTACAAAAAAATAACAACTATTAACCAAGTTATTAACAAAAATTACATAATTTTGTATATGATTATTTGCCTTTGAATATTTATAAAATACTTATTATGAGAACATTAAATATATATAAAACGATTTTTGCTTTTGCGATATTGTTAATATCTAACACTTTATTTTCATATACCTTAAATAATAGTAAAATTTATAGGTATGAAAATTCAAAAATAAGTTCGTTATCAGTTACTTCAATAGCTCCGGTTTCTGGTCATGCAGGTACTATTGTAACTATTACAGGAACTAGTTTTACCTCAACTTCAATCGTTACTTTAGGCGCAAATACAATTCCAAGTACAAATGTTCAATATATATCCACAACGACTTTACAGGTAACGCTACCATGTGGTTTAACTTCTGATTTTTTTAAAGTGGATGGAGTAGCTTCTAGTACTCTATTTAACTATTCTGATCCAACAATTTCTAATACAATAACTAATTTAGCTTATTGTGTAGGATCAACAGTGCCATCAATAGCATTAACAGGAACTCCATTAGTTGCAACAACCCCTTCGGGATTACAGTTCTCATGGACAAATACGAATCCGTCTATTGGATTAATAGCAAGTGGAACTGGTAACATTCCAACTTTTACTTGCGTCAATACTACCTTTGAACCCATTTCAGGCACTATTATAATTACTCCGTCTATAAATGGTTGTAATGGTATATCAAAAAGTTATACTATTACCATCAACCCAAGACCAATAGCCACTCCAATAGCAAACATTTCAGTATGTAATGGCTCGAATGTTGGGCAAATAAATTTAACAGCATCTTCCCCTAACACAGGAACTGGAACTTCCTTTTCTTGGTCTGGAACCAATAATGCAGCAATTGGCTTAGCTGTAACATCGGGAAGTACTTCTCCTATTCCAGCTTTTTCAGCATTAAATGTTACAAATAATTCTGTTTCTTCTACTATTACAGTTCAACCTACTTTTGCAGGCTGTATAGGAAATCCTGTAAATTTTACTATTGATGTTGCTCCGGTAACACTTGGCGGCACCTTGTCTAGTAGTGGATCGGTATGTGTGGGAGCCACTAGTGGATTATTAACATTGTCAAACAATAGAGGTTCTATTTTGAATTGGGAATATTCTACTAATGGACTAGCACCATGGACACCTATTGCAAATACAAATAATACTTACCAACCGGGCGCATTGTTTCAAACTACTTACTACAGAGTTGCGGTTCAAAATTCATCATGTCCTATTGCGTATTCAAACATTGTAACTATTACAGTGAATAGTTTACCAACAATTACTGGAAATTTATCTATTTGTAATGGTAGCACGACAACTCTTATAGGGTCTACTAATCCTGCAATAAATGCATGGCAAACTTCTAATGCAAGCATTGCAACTGTTTCTAATTCTGGAATAATAACTGGGATATCTTCAGGAAGTTCCATAATTACTTACACCAACAGTAATGGATGTAGTACTTCCTCTTCAATTGCTATAAATGCCATACCTTCAGCACCAGCTGCTAATTCACAAACTTATTTAAGCACTGATAACGCTACAATTTCTTTTTTACAAATAGTAAGTTCTGGCAGTCCCGAATGGTACTCCACATCAACAGGAGGGACTGCACTATCTGCTTCAACACTAGTAAACACTGGAATTTATTATGCATCTCAAACTATTAATGGATGCGAAAGTACTAATAGAACTGCAGTAAATGTATCCATTACAGCAAGCTCATTTGGAGGTTCAGTTTCTGGATCATCAACCGTTTGTTATGGGACAAATTCCACTAATTTAACTTTATCTGGATATACTGGAAGCATCTTAGGATGGCAATCTTCTACAGTTAATGACTTTTCTTCAAATGTTGTAGCTATATCTGTTCAAAGTACTACTTATTCCGCAACTAATTTAACAAGCCCATTTTATTTTCGTGCGGTGGTACAAAATGGCAACTCCCCCGTTAGCTTCTCCTCTCCAGCATTTATAGATGTACTTCCGCAAATTAATGGCGGATCACTATCTTCTTCTACTGCGGTTTGTTTAGGACAAAATAGCGGTTTGTTAACCCTAACAGGATATAACGGAACAATTGTTCGTTGGGAACAATCTATTGATAGTGGCGCCAACTGGAGTCCTATTGCTACTACATCGGACACCTTTACATCAGGGGCATTAACAGTATCAACACAATTTAGAGTAGTAGTACAAAATGGTAATTGCCCAACAGGATTTTCATCTGTGGCCATTATTACTGTAAAAAACACACCTGTAGTTTCTGATATTCCAAACCAACAAGTTTGTTTTGGGGATACTAAAACTTTTGGAGATACATTTATTGCAGGAAATACTTATTCATGGACTTCTGATATGGGTTATTCTAGCATACTGCCCCAAATAAATTTAACATTCAATCAAGTTGTTACTCAAATTTACACCTATTCAATTACAAATTCTGCAACCGGTTGTTCTGTTCAAGATCAATTTCAGGTAATAGTTAATCCATTACCAAATGCAATAATTATTTCTAACACAAGTATATGTGCAGGAGATTCCATTTCTATTGGGGCAAATTCTGTCATTGGATCTACTTACTCTTGGAGTAGTAATCCATCTGGATTTATTTCTACCAGTTCTAATCCTGCTGTTAACCCTGCTGTGACAACAACTTATTTACTAGAAGAAACTAATTTGGCTTCTACATGTAAAAAAACTAATTCTGTAACTATTACAGTACAGCCAATACCGGTGATTACAATTATTGGAGCGCCACAATTTAATATTTGTGAAACTACTTCACAGGTTCAACTTAATGCTTCTATCACTAATCCGTATTCCACATTTGCATGGACAAAAATAATAGGAACAGGAAGTTTTGATAATAATACTATATTAAATCCTATTTATTCTCCAAGTTTAGCAGATATTACTGCAGGAACAGTAACCTTAAGATTATCAGTAATTGGAAGCAATCCTTGTATGGTAACCTATACACAAGATGTTGTTATTAAAATAGATAAAAAACCGATTGCAAATGCAGGATTAGATGTTATTACTTGTGGAACCAATCCAATTCAAATTGATGCTTCAGGAACATTATTTGCTTCTAATTTAGTATGGAGTTTACCAACTGGAATTTCAGGGACGTTAAACCAAAGTAATCCATATTCTCCAATTTTTACTCCAAGTACTAATGACTTGAATTATGTTGGGCCAATTGTACTATCCTTAACTGCCACTTCTAACACTTCTTGTACTAGTTCTTCCGATACCGTATCTGTATTAATTACCCCTGCACCAAAAGTTGATGCAGGACCTCCTACAGTTACAATTTGCGAAGGATCCAACTACATAGTACCATTTAACCCTATGGCTAGCGTAAATATTGTAAATAGTACAATATTGTGGACAAACGGTACTGGAGATGGAGTTATAGTTGGTGAAACTTCACTTACTCCTACATATATACCGGGGGTTAACGATTTAATAAATGGGTCTGTTACTTTAACACTAAGTGCGTCTGGTAGTAACCCTTGCAGTACTCCAGCTACAGACAATATAATAATCAATATTGTAAAAAATCCAATTGTAAATGCTGGTCCAGACACAACAATTTGTGAAGGATCAATAAATGTAAATGCAACTATTCAAAATGCTGGAACCATCCTTTGGACCGTTCAAAACGGAAATGGAACTTTTGTAGATCCAACTGCAATAAGTCCTATATATATTCCAGCAATTACCGATTTAAATACAACTGTAACTTTCTCAGTCATTGTAACTCCAATAAACAATTGTGGCTCTCCTGTTTCTGACAGTGTTTTATACACTATTAATGCTAAACCCAGTGTTGTTGCTGGTGGGGATGCAACAATTTGTCAAAGTAATTCTAGCTATCAATTACAAGCAACAGTTACCAATACTACTTCAATAACTTGGACATCCACTGGTTCTGGATCATTTGACAACATTCATAATGAAGACCCCGTTTATACTTTAAGTCCGAATGACATTACCGCTGGATCAGTAACTTTTACCATTACTGGAACTCAAGCTGGCTGTACAGATGACACCGACACAATGGTTTTAACAATACAAAAAAATCCTACTGCAAATGCTGGAACTGCACAAGTAATATGTCAAGGAGATGTAGTTGTTATTCCGGGATCTGCAACAAACTCAAATACATTTAATTGGATTAGAAGTGGTGGTACAGGAACTTTTATAAATGCAAATACAGTAAATCCAACATACACCTCACAATTAACTGAATCTGGCACTATTTATTTAACTTTAGTTGCTGATGCAATTGCACCATGTACCGTTTCAGCAAGTTCCGATACAACAATTACTATAGTGCCAAAAGCAACCGCTGATGCAGGAGTTGATGACCAAATTTGTGAAGGAGCAACTTATACCATAACAACTGCTACGGCATCTAATAATGTTGGTGTTCAATGGAGTACCAGTGGAGACGGTACCTTTACCGGAGGGAATACAATAACACCGACATACACTCCGGGACCTAGTGACAACAATAATGGCTCTGTAATATTGACATTGGTTGCAACTAAGAACTTTCCATGCAACGCAAATGCAGTGGATCAAATGACATTAACAATTAATAAAATACCTGTTATTACTGTCATCAATCCAAATGTTGATTTATGCGTGGGAGATCCTTCTTATATAATTACGGGAGTAGTACCTACAAATTATGATAATTTAGTATGGAGTACGTCAGGATCTGGAACTTTTTCACCTAACAATACTGCTTTAGCTCCTATTTACTTTCCCTCTGCAAGTGATTATACTTTAGGAACGGTTATTTTAACTTTAACAGCCTCTAGGAATCCATTAAACTGTAATTCATCGACATCCAACACAATAACATTACATTTTATTAGTAAGCCTACAGCAAATGCAGGTCCAGCAGTAGCAACTATTTGTGAAGGTTTTTCATATGTAACAATTGGAGCTACGGCAACTAATTATGCTAACGTAACTTGGGCTACTTCAGGTTCAGGAACCTTTACAAATGCAACCACTTTATTGGCTATCTACACTCCTTCTGCAGCAGATTATAATTTAGGATTTGTGAATTTGACTTTATCTTCCAATCCAATTATACCATGTTCTACAATAGCAACAGACGTAATTCGTTTGGATTTACAAAAGTTACCTATAATTACTATTAGAGCAAATGATGCTATTTGTATTACTCAAAACACCTATGCAATTGGAGGCACTTCAGTTACAGATTATTTAGCCAATTCTGAGGTTTGGACCTCAAGTGGAACTGGTACTTTTTCACCTTCGGGAGATTCTTTGAATCCGATTTACAACCCTTCAACAGATGATCTAACATCAGGTTCAGTTACACTGACTCTTACCGTGAATTCAATTGCACCATGCGTAATTCCAATATCTAATTCATTTGTATTATCTTTCCAAAAATTACCTATTGCTAATGCCGGACCAACATTAACAGAATGTGACGCACCATTTCACATCACATCAGCAACAGCTTCGTTAAGCACTATTAGTAGTTTAGTTTGGTCTACCTCGGGAACAGGAACTTTTGATTATACAAATGTTATTGACCCAATTTATACTCCGAGTGCTTTTGACGTATTAAATTCCCCAATTACTTTAACTCTTATTGGCAATGCAATAGCTCCTTGTACAGCAAATTCAGTATCCACAGTAAATATTAATTTAATTAAATCTCCTGTAATTACGGTAACAAATCAGTTGCCAATTTGTGAGGATGAAACTAACATAACTATTCTTGGCACAACAGTATCTAATCAATCTAGTTTTATTTGGACATCTGCAACAGGAACAACCATATCAAACCCTACTATTTTAGAACCGATAGTTACTCCGAGCGCACAAGATATACTTAATAACCAAATGATATTGACGATTACTGCTCTGCCAATAGCGCCTTGCGGAACCACCGTCGTAAAAACAATTACCATTCCAATCCAAAAAAAACCAAGTGTTTATTCTGGAGCAGCACAAACAATTTGTGAAGGTAATATTATTACAACTTCAGATGCGGTATCAAGCAATGTAACTAATTTACATTGGGGTAATAATGGTGGAGATGGAAGTTTTACAACATCAAACCTTAATACAGTTACCGAATATACTCCAGGACCTAACGAAATGGCTAGTGGTCAAGTACTATTGACTCTTAATGCAGATGCTATTGCACCATGTTCTGGATCTGTATCTAGTTTTATCACTCATACTATTATTAAAAATCCAATCATAACCATAAATCCTAATGAAGTTACCATTTGCGAAACAGAAACTTCTTATACAGTTCCTTCAAGTTTTGTCACTTTAGTAAACCCAAGTTCAATATTGTCTTACAATTGGACAACACCAAATATGGCAAGCTTAACTGGTGCTGGAACATGGACTCCGACATACACACCTACTAATGCAGATATTGCAACAGGATTTGTAACTCTAACCTTAACTGTTATTCCGATTGGACCTTGTACTACTCCAATTATTAAAACCTTAAAGATTAACATTGCAAAACAGGCAACAATTTCATATGTAAATGATGGTTATTTCTGCGAAAACACAAGTAAACCATTAAACGCATCATTTTCAGATTATGACCCTGCTACAATTTCTTGGACAATTATTAATGGTACAGGAACTTTAACAAGTTCAAATTCAGCAACACCTACTTATGTTCCTGATACAGACAGTGGTATTGTTGTTATTAGAATCAGCGTTGCAAGTTTAAGTCCATGTTCGAATATCGTAACTCATGATTTTACTATTTCTGTAGTAAAAAAACCTATAGTTACAATGATAACTGCTTCAGATACGGTTTGTAGTTCTCAATTAACCTATAATTTATTTGGAAATACAGCTCAATTTGCTAATAGCATTTTATGGACAAGAGTAAATCCAGTTGGAACTGGAACTTTTAGTAATACTACTAATCTAAATCCTGTTTATACTTTTAACGCTGCAGATATTGCTAATGGATTTGTTACTTTGCGATTAACTGCTTCAAGTACCGCTAACTGTAATTTAACAGATTATAAAGAAATTACGATTAACATTACCAAATCTCCAACAATTGTAACGTCGCCTACTGATATTGTTTGTCAAGGAAACGTATATAATGCATCTGCTATAGCTACAGATAATTCATCTGTTTTATGGTCAACAGTAGGAACATCTAACGGAACTTTTACAAATGCAAATCAATTAGTAACTCAATATACACAAGGATCTAACGATATTACTTCGTTTACAATCCAGGTTACTGCAAATGGAAATGCGCCTTGTGCATCAGTTTCGGAAACAAAAGTAATTACCATTCAACAAAAACCAATTATAGACGCAGGTATAGAAAACAGATTTAATTGTTCGTCAGATCCATACGCTGTTACAGGAGTAACTGGGCAAAATTTAGGTTCAGTTCTTTGGACATCCAATAGTGGTGCACCAGGAACTTTTAGCGATCCAACAAGTTTAAATCCAACTTATACTCCAAGTTTAACCGAATTAACAGCAGGAAATCCAATTATTTTGACTGTTACCTCTCAAGCTACAGCTCCATGTTTGGTTCCTGTTTCAGACTTTATTGTATTAAATTTAACTCCAAATCAAGTAGTTGATGCTGGAACTTACCCATCTATTTGTGAAGGTGCAAGTGTGAGTTTAATTGGATCAGCAACTAATGCTTCAAGTTATTATTGGACTACAACTGGAACAGGAACTTTTAGCAATATTAATTCATTAATAACGGATTATTCACCTAGTAATTCCGATATTATTAACGGAACTATTGCACTTACATTACATGCAGTTAGTAATACTAATTGTCCTGAAGTAACTGATACAACTTTAATTACTATCGTAAAAAAACCTACAGCAAATGCTGGAGCTAATGTTACTATTTGTGAAGGTTCAAGCTATACTTTAGCGGCAGGAGATGCAACAGCACAAAATTACACCTCTTTATCATGGACGGCAACGGGCCCAGGTGCATTGAATTTAGGTTTAATCAACACTTTAACTCCAACTTATGTTCCCGCTCCAGGTCAAACAGGTACAGTTACATTGACATTAACAGCAGTTGGAAATTCAGCTTGTGGAATAAATGCGGTATCTCAAAAAACAATTACTATAGTTCCGCAACCATTTGTGACAATTCCAAGTTCGAAAACTATTTGCGAAGGCTCAACATTAGTGATTTCTAATACCGATGCTTCAGCAATAAATTACAACACATTATTATGGACATCCTCAAATGGATTAGGATCCTTTACTCCTAATAATGCTGTTTCAACAATTTATACTCCAGCAGCAGGTCAAACCGGTTTAGTAACACTTACCTTAACTGCGAATTCATCAAATGGAGTATGCCCAAGTTATGCAAGTTCTTTGCAATTAAATATAATAGCAAAACCTATTGTAGAAGCTGGAACCAACGGAACTATTTGTCAAACTGGAACTTATACCGTTACTGGAGCAAGTGTACAGAATTCAAACCTATACTCGTGGAGTGTTTCGGGAGCAGCAACAATATTAGCGGGGACTGAAAACACATTGAATCCAGTAATTGTTCCAAATACAGGAGCAACTGGAACTGTGACCGTTACTCTTACAGCTATTGGAAATGGAATTTGCCCAGTAGTTATATCAGATTATAGTACCATTCAAATTAATCCAATCCCTTTTGTAAATGCAGGAATTGACGGATCAATTTGTGAAGGAACTACCTCATTTCAATTAAATGGAACTGCTTCAAATGCAACTAATTATTCATGGACAACAACTGGTGGTGGATTAATTCAACAAACTGCCAATCCGTTGGCGCCAATATATATTCCAAGCGCAAGTGATTTTAATACTTCTACAGGAGTTAATATTATTACCTTCAACTTGAATGCAACAACTACTAATGGATGTGCTTCGGTTACTGATAATATGGAACTAACTTTATATGCAAAACCAAAAGTAAATGCGGGAATTGATTTATTAGCATGTCAAGATAGTAGCTCTGTTTTATTAAATGGTGCTTCTATTAGTAATTACAATTCAGATTATACAATTTCTTGGAGTTCTTCAGGAAATGGAACTTGGGATTATACAAATTCAAATAGTGGAATTAACCCAGTTTATATTTTTGGATCTAACGACACAACAAGTGTTACGTTAACAATGTCGGCATTGCCAAATGTAAGTTGCCCTCAAGTTGCCATAACAGATTCAATGACTATAAATATTAATCAAAACCCAAGTATTGTGACTTCAGCAAATGAAATAACAATGTGCAGTGAAACCTTTACAATGCCTGATTTAGTTACTATAAATAATAGTTCTAGTATTTTATGGACTAATACAACAGGAGTTTCAGGAGTACCAGGTGTGTTAACAAATGCCTCAACTGAAACACCAATTTTTACACCTTCTGCAAATGAAATAGCTAATGGCTTTGTTTTATTAACATTAACTGCACTTCCTCCATCTGGATGTTCAGTTTCAGCAATTAAAATAATTAAAGTTAATTTGCAACCAAAATCGGTAGTAAATGCAGGAACCAATATTACTGCTTGTCAAGGTGAAGTGGTAACTGTAAACAATAATGCCTCAGTTCAGAATTATTCAACTTATAGCTGGTCAGAAAATGGAACAGGAACTATTGATCCGACAACAATTAATACGCTTCATCCAAAATATTATCCAGGAACTAATGAAACTGGAGTAGTAACCTTTACTTTGCAAGCAGCTAATTTATCTCCTTGTATAGGTTTAGTTTCACAAACTATGACATTAACCATTTCGGCTCAGCCAATAGTTAATGCAGGTCCTGATGCTACTATTTGTCAAAACACTAATTATACTTTAGCAACTGCCACAGCAGCAAATAACACATCATTACTTTGGTCAAGTTCACAAAACAGTAACGGAACTTCCAATTCAGGTTATGTAGGAGGTACTTTTAACAATCCTACAATAATAAACCCAAGTTATACACCTAGCCAAGATGATATTAATTTGGGATATGTATATTTAACTGTAAGAGCAACGAATAGTTCATGTAATTCTATTGTTACGGATGTAATTAAAATCACAATTTCAGGAGGAACAACTGTTGCCGCAGGATCTAATGCAACTATTTGTGAAGGTTCGTCATTTACCCTTGCGGTTGCATCACAAACTAATGCTACTTCCTTACTTTGGACAAGTTCTCAAAATAGTAATGGAACTTCAAGTCCGACTTATATTTCTGGATCTTTTAGTAGTGCTTCTATATTAAATCCAATTTATACCCCAAGTTTAGATGATATTAATTTAGGTCATGTTTTCTTAACATTAACAGGCGCTGGAGGATCTAACTGCCCATTATCTTCTAGTCAAATAGAATTAACTATAGTAAAAAAACCTACAGTTTCAACCACAGATGTTCAAATGTGTATGAGTACACCTCAAATTAGTTTAAATGGTGTTGCAACTAATTACCAATCCTTGAACTGGAGTATTTATAGTGGGCCTGGAAGTATTTCACCTAATTTAACAAATCCATTAAATCCAACCTTTACTTCTGGAATTTCTGGATTAAATACAGTTCAAACAACGGTAGTAAGATTATTAGTAACTCCTAT
>Ga0114958_10002325_pt1 | contig 14299 bp, 12 predicted proteins | sample C_130208_EF_Meta_FD_89577 | JGI IMG/M metagenome (GOLD analysis project Ga0114958, IMG submission 89577) | Freshwater microbial communities from Lake Croche, Canada to study carbon cycling - C_130208_EF_MetaG | ecosystem: Environmental > Aquatic > Freshwater > Lake | place: Lake Croche, Canada... | reverse complement strand
TCGGCGCCAGCAAGTAATGGAAGTGCCATCAAATCAATCGTGCCGCCAGAATTCTCAATTTCAACTCTACGCAGGGATTTTCCGCTGAGGCTAACTTCAATGGCTTCTTCATGCGCATCGCGCTTTATCAAGGAGACGCTGCGCGCCACTTCTCCAAGAATTTTTCCTTCTAGCTCCCCCGCTAGCCCCATTCGGTTAAAAGCCGATTTCGCATTTGGGCTGGCGTAGATAATTGCACCGTTTATATCTAAGCGAATTAGGCCATCACCGACGCGTACTGCAGGATCAAAGAGCTCGCTATTTTCGGTATATGGAAAAGTTCCCTGGGCGACCATGCGATAAACATTGTGTGCAACTTCGCGATAATTTAATTCCAGCCTGCTTGGCTGTCGCATAAGTTCGGCATTGCGGTGGCGAGAAATAATTGCAATAACTTGCTCTCTAAAAATTACTGGAATCGTCTCTTCTTTTATGAATATCTCACCAAATTTTTCTGGTTCGGCATCTCTAACGATTTCAGCGCCAGATAACGCTTGATCAATCCTTGGGCGCGAGCCCCAAGCAATCTCATCACCGATTACATCTTGCGGAAATACCGTCGCAGCTGTTGTTGGTCTTATGTGCGATACGGCTACATAACCAGTCGGCCAACTCTTCAAATCCTTACGAATTGGAACCCACAAAACTAAATCAGCAAACGATAAGTCCGCTAAAAGCTGCCAATCCGATGTGAGTTCGCGAATGCGACGCAGCTGATCGACATCTAAAGGAGTTCGATCACGTAAAACAGTCTCAAGCTGCAACATACTTTACGCCTCGAGCCATTGTGGCAGAGATGTCGAAATCTCTTGTGTGGCAAACCAAGTTAACTCTTCTCCATCGGGTGATACAAGAAATGCACAATGCACATCTTCCCAGCGAGCATCGTCAGATAAATTAATGAAATTCTCGCCATGCTCTGCTACTTGCGAATCCGCGATCTCTAAAGCCAAAATAAAGGCTGATCCTTCAGAAGTTTCACGCATTTCTAGTGCCTCATCGGCGGCGAGCATCGACAACATGTACTCGCCTTGTTCATCATCTAAATCGCTATTGGCAGTTAAGAATTTAATGGTTGGCGCATATAGCGGCCCGCATTCCATGGCTCCGGTGAGCATGAAGTTAGAGATCTCTTCAGCAGTAACTGGAAGGTACGCGCGCATAGCGCCAAGGGTATAAGAAAGAAGGCTAACTCTGTAACGCACCTGTAATTTGCTTAGCCATCGTCACAATCGCCCTGCGCAGAGGCGCCTTTTCATTGATTTCCGCCAGAGTTGTCCGCTCCTTCCTCGCCGCCGCACATGATCGCGCATCAACTGGAAGCGATAAATAACTATCTTCCTTAGATTTATTTTCATTGCCTTGGCAAAAGATCTTTATCTTGGCTGGCAATTTGATTCTGCCAAGCTCTGAACTAACTTCATTTAGTCGTCTAGATTGCAATACATCGGAACCTGCGGTGATCAATAACTCTTGCGCATAAGTACTACTCCAAATCTTTACCTGAGAAGACCACCTTCGGTCAGATAGATCGTTAGATATATTTGAAAGCGAGCCAAGATCAAGTACTAAGAAATCAAAATGCGATGCAGCATCTACGGCGCGTTCTGAGAATTGTGTAACGGTATGTTGTGTTACTTCTGCGACCGAGAAGTTCGGAGATAGATCTCGCCACTTATCCTCACCTGCCAGATTCCGTAGATCCAACAACGTCGATATCGCTGGTGCAGATAAATTGGCATCAATCAGCAAGGTATTTCTATTCAACAGTGCTAACTCCTGAGCGAGATTTATCGCCAAAGTTGTCGCACCTGTTGAATGTCCCGCACCGCCTACCCCAATTACCCGGGCCTTTAAAGTTGGGCTATTTCTAATTAGTGGTGATCGCAATAACGGTGATCTGATGTTGCCGCGGATATAAGAAAGTAGTTCTTCCGTCGAGCGCGGTCTTAGTGAAATCTCTTCAAACCCACGTGCCGAACCTGTTTCATCTGCAAATCCAAAGGTGGATACTTTGGATAACTTGAGCCTCTGAAGCAAATCACGATTTAAGCCAGGTAGGTCAACTGAATAAATAATTATTAGATTCGCCTCTACATAGTCATGTACCGCTTGCTCTAGCGCCTTCGTATCTAGCGGGCGAGCGATGACATTCCATCCTCGACTAAAGAGTGAGCTAGAAACCATTCCTTCAAATTCGGCATCGGCGATCGCCGTAATTACTACGGGTTGGACAATTTCATCCATTGGCACGAACTATTACCAATCGACCAGATGATGTTGCTTGAAGAAGCGAGAAAATCTCGCTATTGGTAACAGAAACAGTAAGCGAAATATCGTTACCGAAATTGCTGGCTTTTCGATTTATTGAATTTAGAAACGCGCCTGAGATCACTAGGGTTGATGGTTCAGCCTTCTGGATTCCCATTGCTTCTGGCACCCAATAAATATCTAGTTTCTCACCAATTTCGATATCACTTGGTAAATCGCTGCCGTGGATTGAAATTGGTACCTGTCCCGACTTGGCACCTCTAGGCATATCACTTACGGAACTGACTGAAATCAACTCGTTCTTAGCGATCGCTCGCAGCGCATATGAGCCGATGACATCAGAATCTTTAGAGAAGTAATCAGCGCTTATTTGCCCAAGTGCTACCTGAACTTGCGAGAGATCGCCTTCCAAAATTTGAGAGCCGGGAATTAATGAATGTCGTGCAACCCAGTATGTGTCGCTGCGATTACCTAAGGCGGTTAGCGCCATCGCAGAAATAACTGCCGCCGCAAAGAGCGCTATGGCAACAACCAGTCGGGTTTGAGAAGCCTTCTTTACATTATTCATAGTTAGGTACTAAAGGTTATTAACTGACATGGAATTGGCGTCTGTCCACAGTCATCCAACGGGATGAGATTTTCTCCACCTTAAGTTTGATGAGAAATTGGAATGCAGCGATAAAAGTGCGCTCATGGACGTTAAATTTGCAGAAAATACCCAGATCCACCGCTTCGAATTGGTCTCCAGCAATGAAGACCCAGATATGTGGAGCCACCCACAATTAGATCTTTACTCCCTTGCCGAGAAGGCGGCGCAGCGAAAAATAGAAACACTTCCTGCGCAGCGCGCCAAGCTGTATTTAGTTCCGAGTAACTTCGGCGAAGAGTATGAACCTGGTTTTGAACCGATACCAACTTCAGCAAGCGATCTTCCAGAATTACATGCCTGGACTATGAAGTTTGCAGTGAGTATCGTTGAAATCTGGGCGGGACGACGTCAGCCTGCACAATTGATCTCTAAATGCCATAGGCACATATATATGAAATTACTTAAACAAGTTGGCAGCCAGAAAGAGATTGGGCGAATCCGCAGCATCTATCAATGCGAGCCGCTAGATGGGATATGTGAATCAACAGTTACCGTCCGCTTTGGTGACCGGTTACGTGCCATGGTGATCCGCTTTGAAGGTGTTGATCAAAGATGGCTATGTACCGAATTGCGATTGCTTTAGACGCCGCCGTGGCAACGCTTATATTTCTTTCCTGAACCACAAGGACATTGGCTATTTCGAGAGATCTCACCCTTTGTGGCAACGCCAGATTCATCGCTAGCTGTGTATTGCAACGCCGCTACATCAGATGGTTTCTCAGTAATTCCTGCAGCTTTTACCTGTGAGCCATCGCCTTCTACGGTGACTTCAACGTTGAAGACCAAGCTCGCTAGCTCTTCCTTAATTCCATCCATCATCGCCGCAAAGAGTTCGTAACCTTCGCGTTGGTATTCAACTAGTGGATCGCGTTGAGCCATCGCACGAAGCCCGATACCTTCTTGTAGATAATCCATTTCATAGAGATGTTCGCGCCACTTACGATCTAGTACAGATAGGAGAACTTTTCTTTCAAGTTCGCGCATGACTTCGTTGCCAAGATCAGATTGGCGCTTTTCATAAGCCCCAGTGGCATCTTCCAATATTTGTGCAGTTAGGTACTCTGCATCGAGCGCGGCTCGTGAACCAATCTTTTCAATCATGCTTTCTGGAGTAAAAGAGATTGGATAGACAAGTTTCAGAGCTTGCCACAAACGATCTAGATCCCAATCTTCGCCAAAACCATTTGTTGTCTCGGCATTTACATAGGCTACTAAGGTGTCGGCAACGAAAGTTTGAACTTGTGGTGAAATATCTTCACCTTCGAGTACCAAACGACGTTCTCCATAAATTACCTCACGCTGCCGGTTCATTACATCGTCATACTTCAAAACATTCTTACGGATTTCAAAGTTCTGAGCTTCAACCTGAGTCTGAGCCGAGCGAATTGCGTTACTGACCATTTTTGATTCGATTGGTGAATCATCAGGCAGGCCGGCCGCAGATAAGAATCTCTCGACTAAGCCAGAATTAAAGCGGCGCATTAACTCATCTTCTAACGATAGATAGAAGCGAGATTCGCCAGGATCTCCTTGACGGCCAGAACGACCACGTAACTGATTATCAATGCGTCGAGATTCATGGCGCTCGGTACCAAGAACATATAGACCACCAAGGGCAACTACATCTTCATGGCCTTTTGCTACTGCTGCCTTTTGTTTAGCTATTTCTTCTGGCCAGGCAGCCTCATATTCGGCTGCATTATCAACTGGTGAGAGACCGCGACGTTGTAATTCGAAATCCGCCATAAATTCTGGATTGCCACCGAGCATGATGTCGGTTCCGCGACCGGCCATATTTGTCGCAACAGTAACCGCGCCGCTAACTCCAGCACGGGCGATGATTGAAGCTTCGCGTTCGTGATGCTTTGCGTTAAGAACTTCGTGCGGAACACCTGATTTTTTCAAAAGTGCAGATAGTTCTTCAGATTTTTCAACTGAAACGGTACCGACTAGAACTGGTTGTCCCTTGCGATGGCGTTCCACAATATCTTTTGTAACCGCCACAAATTTTCCAAGTTCAGTCTTATATACAAGATCAGCCTGATCAATACGTTGCATTGGTCGGTTGGTAGGTATTGGTACAACACCGAGCTTATAAATCTGATGGAATTCAGATGCCTCAGTCATAGCAGTACCCGTCATACCTGAAATCGTTTCGTATAAGCGGAAATAGTTCTGCAAAGTAATAGTAGCCAAGGTTTGATTTTCGTCTTTAATTTCAATGCGTTCTTTAGCTTCTAGAGCCTGATGTAGGCCCTCGCTATAGCGACGTCCTGCCAACATACGGCCAGTATGTTCGTCAACGATTAAGAGTTCACCGTTCATGACCACATAATCTTTATCGCGCTTAAATAGCTCCTTGGCTCGGACTGAGTTATTTAGGTAGCCAATTAGCGTGGTATTTGCGGCCTCGTAGAGGTTCTCGATCTTTAGTAGCTCTTCGACCTTGGTGACGCCATCTTCGAGAATTCCGACAGTGCGCTTCTTCTCGTCGACTTCGTAATGAGTATCTCGTTGTAATTTATCGGCGATATTTGCAAATTCGACGTACCACTTTGTCGCTTTATCTGCAGGTCCGCTGATGATTAAAGGGGTACGTGCTTCATCAATTAAGATTGAGTCAACTTCGTCTACAACTGCAAAGAAGTGATCGCGTTGTACACAATCTTCCAGCGACCAAGCCATGTTGTCACGAAGATAATCGAAACCAAATTCATTATTAGTGCCGTAAGTGATGTCAGAGTTATATGCAGCGCGTCGTTCGGCAGGTGTCATGCTATTTACAATCACACCGACTGTTAGGCCTAGGAAGCGATGGATACGTCCCATCCATTCGCTATCGCGTTCTGCCAAATAATCATTAACGGTTACAACGTGAACACCACGGCCAGCAAGAGCATTTAGATAAGAAGGAAGAGTCGCAACTAGGGTCTTTCCTTCACCTGTACGCATTTCTGCGATATTGCCGTGGTGTAAAGCAGCTCCACCCATGATTTGAACATCGTAATGACGCTGGCCAAGAGTGCGCTTTGCCGCTTCGCGTACAACTGCGAAGGCTTCAGGTAGTAAATCATCTAAAGACTCTCCAGAGCCGAGACGAGTTTTAAATTCTAAAGTTTTTCCACGGAGCGAGTCGTCGCTAAGTGAGGAGATGGCAGGCTCAAAGGAGTTGACTTGATCCACGATCTTGCTGAGGTCGCGAAGGATTTTTCCTTCGCCAGCTCGCATGATGCGATCAATAATCCTTGCCATTTATATGCCCTTTCCAAAATCAACCCCCTTATCGTAGGGGTTTAGCGACAGAGCCTGTTACCGCTCCTATTACGGGAAAACCGGCAGTACGCAAGGCCCGTATCGCCTCCGCAAGGGTTGCCCCGCTAGTGATGAGATCATCAACAATTATTAGTGGCCGGATATTCCCTATTTCGGCTGCCTTAGTAGATCCAGTCGAAACAGCGAAAGCTCCGGCGATATTTTGAGATCGCTGAGCTAAATCTAATTGGGACTGATCTTTGACCGACCTGATGTGTTTGAGAATGTCTCGAGAGATTAATGAATTTGTATCTGCAACTGAATTTGTAATTTCAACCATGAAATTTCGTCCGCGCTTTCGTGTGGCTGAATTACGAGAGGGAATTCCAATTAGATCTCCTGATCCATATTTCTTAATGAAGAAAGTTAGCGAATGAGAGATTGCTTTAATCAACAAATTATCGGCAGCGGCTAGATTTGACTCTTTTGCACCAAGAAGGACTTTTGATGCAATTGGCGAATAAGGTACTGCGGAAATTACTGGGTATGAATTACCTGAAATCAAGAGTTCGCGATAGTAAATGTGCGGATGCCAGCTTGAGCGACAAACCGAACAGATTGAAATACCTAATTGTGAGCAACCAATACATCGAGATGGAAATATTAACTCTGAAAGTGATCTCATTTATAAATTCTCTTAAATTGAGAATTTATTTAATCGTTATTTAAGAGTTCTGGGGATAATCGTCAGGTTGTGGGCGAATTGGTCTACCGCTTATTTGTTCACCAGCTATCTTCGGCAGTGTAAGCACAAAATGCGCACCTTGACCAGGTAAGCCCCAAGCATCTAGCTCACCATTGTGGAGTCGCGCATCCTCCAGTGCGATAGATAAACCAAGTCCAGTGCCGCCACGAACACGCGCGCGCGACGGATCTGCACGCCAAAAGCGATCAAAGACTCGCGAGAGCGCTGAAGGGTCTATCCCTGTGCCGTAATCGCGAACACCGATTGCAACTTCCATTTGAGTTGAAACTACCGTCACATTTACCGGCTTATCCTCGGCATGATCTAGGGCATTAGATAGCAAGTTTCGCATGATGCGCTCTACCCGTCGGATATCGGCTTTAATCATGACATGTTCTGTCTCGTGGTCAATATTTATCGTAATCGCATGATCGTGCGAATTAGCTCTTACATCTTGAATACATCTTTCGATCAAATTAACTAAATCGAAATCAACTGGCTCAAGAACTGCAACTTCAGCATCAAAGCGGCTAACTTCTAGAAGATCTTCAAGTAACCTTTCAAATCGATCTAATTGAGCAACTAGAAGTTCAGAACTCCTCGAAATAGTTGGATCAAAACTTTCTCTTTGGCTATAGATGACTTCAGAAGCCATGCGGAGAGTGGTCAAGGGCGTGCGAAGCTCATGAGAGACATCTGATACAAATCTTTGCTGCACGCGCGATAAGTTCTCTAAACGAGAAATCTGTGACTCTAAAGAAAGTGCCATATCGTTGAAAGCATTACCCAAAGTTGCAATCTCATCGTTACTTTCGACCTTCATGCGCTGTGAGAAATCCCCTTGGGTAAATTGCTTTGCGATTCGCGCTGCTTCTCTTACTGGCCTTACTACCTGCCGAACAACTAACCAGGTGATCAGTCCAATTAAAAATAGCAGAGCAAAACCGGTTAGTAGAAGAGAGCTTTTTATAAGGGATAACGTTGTAGCTTGATTGCTAAGCGAATAGACCAGATACATTTCGTAATTTCCGGAATCTGGTATTGCAATTCTGCGACCAGCAATTAAAACGCTGGTTTCGGCACGGTTCTGATAGCGAACTTTGGCATATTGGTATTCAACTAAATCACTAGATCGAACTCGCTTGCGTAATTCGGTAGGGATTGTGGAAACTTCTAGACCATCTGTTGCAGTGCTGTAGTCAGTAGTTTTACTTTGGCCAGGTACTTTAAAGGGACTTCCGAAACGACTTAAAAAAATTGATTTTCTATCTTGGCTAAGGCTAACTGCCGTTGATGAAATAATTACATCTTGCACTGCTTTATCAATAATCGAAGTCTGAGCGCCTTGGATGAGCAAGAATTGATACTGTGCATTAAAGAATGATGAACGAGCCTCTGCTAGAGAAGTTTCGAGATTAACCTGCTTAACACCATCCGACAATTTCGAATAAAGCGCTGATCCGGTTAGCCAAACAACACCAAGTGATAAAAGTACTGTAGAAACAATTACCTTATACGCCAGTGAGGTTCTAACCTTTATTGCGATGCGGTTCATTCTAGGAACCGCCCACTACTCCAGCTTTATAGCCGACTCCACGTACCGTCATCACGATTTCAGGACGCTCGGGGTCATGTTCAACTTTCGAACGCAGACGTTGTACGTGAACATTTACCAAGCGTGTATCTGTTGAATGGCGGTAACCCCAAACCTCGCCGAGCAGAGCATCGCGCGTAAATACTCGACCTGGTTCTTTTGCCAGGGCTACCAAGAGATCAAATTCCAGGCGAGTTAGGGCAATTTTCTTACTTCCGCGACTTACTTCGTGGGCAGTTACATCGATCGAAAGATCGCCGATTGTTAGCAGACCTGAAACATCAGCATTTGTGCGTCGCAAGCGAGTTCGAATTCTTGCAATAAGTTCAGATGGGTGGCGAAAGGGTTTAACCATGTAGTCATCAGCGCCAGCTTCGAGGCCGCGAACGACATCGTGAGTATCGCCCTTAGCGCTAAGCATCACGATCGGCACCATTGATTCAGCGCGAATTAATTTGCAGACTTCAATTCCATCTAATCCAGGAAGCATCACATCTAGCAGTATGAGATCTGGAGGATTATTTCTAAAGACCTCCAGCACCTCATCACCACGACTTACTAGATCCACGTCGATGCCGGCACCGGTTAAAACGATGCCGAGCATCTCCGCCAGATCCTGGTCGTCATCGACGACCATGACTAAAGTCATTAGCTACCGTGCTCCCAAGAGTTCAGATACATATCTTGAGCAGGAGTTAACGTATCGATTCGGCCACCCATTGAAATCAACTTCAGGCTGGCAACTTCCTTATCGATATATGTTGGAACGTTATGAACACCGGCTGGAAGATTTTTAGCTTCCTTAACTAGGTACTCTGCAGTCAAAGCTTGATCTGAGAATGACATATCCATTACAGATGCTGGATGGCCTTCTGCAGCTCCTAGGTTCACCAATCGGCCTTCTGCAAGTAGAAGTAAGCGACGTCCATCAGCTAGTACATACTCATCTGTTTGATGGCGCATCTTGGGATTCTTCTGATTAGCGTTCTGCTCTAACCATGCAACATCGATTTCAATATCGAAGTGGCCGGAGTTGGCCATGATTGCGCCATCCTTCATTACTGCAAAGTGCTCATCGCGCAAAACATCACGGTTTCCTGTAACCGTAATGAATACATCGCCAACTTTGGCAGCATCAAGCATCGGCATAACGCGGAAGCCTTGCATCATTGCATCTAGCGCCTTAGTTGGGTCGATTTCAGTGACAACAACATCGGCGCCCATACCTTTAGCGCGTTCTGCAACGCCCTTACCGCAGTAACCAAATCCCGCTACAACGACGATACGTCCAGCAAGAAGGAAGTTTGTGGCACGAAATACTGCGTCTAACGTTGATTGACCAGTTCCGTAACGGTTATCGAACATGTGCTTGGTGTCTGTGTCGTTTACGGCAATCATTGGGAAGGTGAGCGCGCCATCTTTAGCCATTTGGTTAAGACGGATAACGCCAGTGGTGGTTTCTTCGCAGCCACCTGCGATATTTGGAAGTAACTCTTTGCGAGTTGTGTGAAGAGTGTTGACGAGGTCGCAACCATCATCAAATACTTGATGGGGCTCGATATCTAGCGCTGCGTTGATGTGCTTGTAATAACCATCGCGATCAACTGAGTTGCGAGCAAATACTGAAATTCCGTATTCGTGGACTAGCGCTGCTGCAGTGTCATCTTGCGTTGATAACGGATTTGATGCGCAGAGTGCGATATCTGCTCCGCCTGCTTTTAGAACGCGCATTAAGTTTGCTGTCTCAGTTGTGACGTGCATACATGCGGCGATTCTTACACCCGCAAATGGTTGTGACTTTTCAAATCTTTCACGAATCTGAGCGAGTACAGGCATATTACGTTCTGCCCATTCGATCTTCTTGCGACCTTCAGCTGCCAGTGTTGCATCTGCGATGTCATGTTTTGGAATTGTTGTTACAGGTGTCATTTTATATCTCCCTAGATAAACGGCTGTTTTTTCGCTTGACCTTCGGCGTAGGGCTCTACTGTGCTAGTCGGCTAGAGGCTTATCGTACTAGTTATGGGATTAATACGAGTATGTCGAGGTCGCCTCGTATCGTGTTAAGTACATCATCTCGAACCTTCTCCATGCGGGCTTGCGTTGAAGCCTCAACGTTTAGTCGAAGGAGGGGCTCGGTATTGGATGCGCGGAGGTTGAACCACCAGGTATCCCCGTTAATTGTTAGACCGTCAAGGTGATCGACTTCGACGCCCTGTTTCTTTCCATAAATCTTTTCAACTTGGCTCATGGCTGCTTGTGCATCAGATACCTTTGAATTTATCTCACCGCTTGCAATGTAACGCGAATACGGTTTTAGAATCTTAGATAAAGGAAGGTTTGCTTCCCCAAGGGCGGCGATCGCATGTAGCGCTGCCAACATTCCAGAATCAGCTCGCCAGAAATCTTTAAAATAAAAGTGTCCGGAATGTTCGCCGCCAAAGACGGCTCCGGTTTCGGCCATCAACTTCTTAATATATGAATGTCCGACTCGTGAACGAATAGCCTTTCCGCCGTTTTCTTCAACAATTTCTACAACCGCGCGCGAAGAAATTAAGTTATAAATAATATTTGAGCCAGGATTCTTCTTTAACTCTCTCGTCGCAATCAAGGCGGTAAGCGTTGATGGATTAACTAGTTCACCGGTTTCATCGACCAGGAAGCAACGATCTGCGTCGCCATCAAATGCCAAACCGATATCAGCTTTATGTTTCTTTACCGCCTTCTGTAAATCCTTTAAGTTCTTTGGATCAATCGGGTTGGCTTCATGATTGGGAAAAGTTCCATCTAATTCAAAGTACATAGGTATTATTTCGCAATTTAGACGTTCAAAAACTGCCGGTGCAGTGTGTCCAGCCATGCCATTACCGGCGTCGATTACGATTTTTAGTGGGCGGATATCAGAAAGATCAACGAGCGTAAGAAGATGATCTACATATGCTGAAAGTAGATCTTTACTTCGCTCATCCCCGACGCTTCTAAAATCAATTGGCGAACCCTCATTTACATATCTTTCGATGGCAAGCAAACCTGACTCTTTACCAATTGGCCGAGCTCCACTTAAACATAATTTAATACCGTTATATTCAGCTGGATTATGGCTTGCTGTAAACATAGCTCCTGGGAAATTTAATTTACCGGCTGCAAAATAGAGCATATCTGTTGATGCTAATCCAATACGAATAACATTTAAACCTTGTGAAGTTACGCCCGCTGAAAAGGCATCTGCAAAAATTGGAGATGATGGGCGCATATCTTCGCCTATAACAACAGTTCCGGGCTCGCGTTCTTGTTGGAGAAAGCGCGCAAAGGCGACACCGGTTGCAAAACAAAAATCGGCGGTAATTTCTACATCTACTAATCCGCGGATATCGTAAGCTTTAAATATTGAAATGGCTGACTTCTCTCTCTAGCTAGACAATTTCTTGAGTAAAGATTTTTAAGATGGAACAGCGCGCAGATGGCCGCGTCGGCCAAGTTGCGCATCGTGGCTGATCAAATCGTTATTTGAGTTTGTCGTTACAGGCTCTTCAGTAGGCGATTTAGAATTTGCAACTTCACGAACTGCATCTGCAATTGCCATTAAGTCATCCTCGCTGGGACCTGCACCTATTTGTGAACTATCTTCTTTGATTACGTTCCAGCCATTTGGAACTGTTAGGCGCTTGCCATGCGCTTCGCATAGGTCGTACGAATGTGGTTCAGAAAAAGTTGCTAGCGGTCCAAGAACCGCGGTTGAGTCGGCATAAATATATGTCAAGGTCATAGAAGCCAGGGTTCTACAACTAACACGGGAACAGCTGCGACCTGTTCTGGCCAACTTACTCATGGATATAAGGCTAGTGGGCTGGGGTGAAAAAAACGGGGATTGTTAAGGAGTTAGGACGCGAATATTTGAAAGCGGCACGGAAGATTTTGTCAGAACACTGCCTGGTGCCAGTGGGAAATATCCATATCCACTCTTGGTGGCAATCAACCCGGCGCCGTAGCTTGCCTTGGAAACCTTGATAAATTTGAAGGATCGAACCTTATCTGGAATTTGCACGGTGGCAATTTCGTTGCCAGTGACTGAAATCGACTTACGTTTACCGTTATTAAATAAAATTTCTAACTCAATAGATATAGCACCTCCAATAAATATTAGTTGGGGGCTTAACCCAGATACGGCAAAAGTCGATGCTGTTAACTCTGGGGCGGCGGTACTCCAGATGAAATCGGCTTGACTCTCCGCAAGAGTTGGCGAAAAGACTGATGCGACTATTGGTTCATCCGAAGTCAGATGTATCCCGAACTTGCTAGACGGTAAGTCTGGATTTAGTTCCAGCGTCACTACCGAGCCAGCTTTAACCAACTTATTTTCAAATCCGGTTGGAATGAAACTGCCATCAGTGGACAGAACATTTACTGTTACATGCGCATCGAGTTCCCCAGGAACGAGTATGCGCAGCGAATGAGCAAGCTTGACTACTTTGGTGCCAACTTTTCGCACGGTGTGTGGGATCGCTGGAATAAAAATATTGCTTTCAGCTTTTGGCGTGAAGTTAACGAGATCTCCACCTAGATCTGTTAGTCCGCGCCCGCGTTCATCAATCATGTAACTATTGACGCGGCCAGATCGGGTTAGCGCCTGGATCACAACAGAACGAGAACCAGGAGATAAGGAAACTAGGCTTGCTTCGGCAGATGAATTGGCCTTTAAGGTAATTGATTTTGTAGGTTGCGCACCGATCTCATTCCAGAGCTTTAAATCTACAACCGCCGAACTAAGCCCGCTATTGACCAGCAAGATTCTGCCTTTACTCGTTACATCAGCAGCACCGCCGACAAACCATTGTTGATTTTGGAGCGATGAGCAAATAGTTGCCCCCGCCCATACCCCCTTGCGAATTTGCCAGACTATTGGAGTAGTGCCCTGCGCATCGATAATGGTTGGCGCCTTCGTCTGCGCATAACGCAGAGTTTGAGATGGAACAAATGAGAGCGACTTAGTTCCGGTAAGTCGCAGTTGAGTCTTATTAGATGGCAGTGAAATAGCAGTTGATAAGTTATCTGGAGTAGGCGGGCAAACTACCTCAGGATATTTTGTTGAAAATTGAGTACTCGAAAGGCCTACATTTAAACCGTTTGCAACTATGACAGTAACGATCGTTGCGATAGCTATTAGAGCAGGGCGTTGAATTTTCATGTTAACTCCGCATCTTCAATTTCGCGGCGGCGGCGTCCGGCTGGAAGTGCCAGCACTAAAACGGTGATAACGATGACTACTTGCAACGAGATCCAAGCTCTGCGCGAAGTTCCATCAAAAATTATATTTACTAGGCCAGGTTTAACCACGGTGAATACTGGAGCGCCATCGACGCTGCGAGTTCGCTCTAAACGCGAACCATCTTGGATGGCTCGCCAACCTTGGCTGTAGTTTTCGGTAACAGTTAACGTGCCAGGAGCGCTAACCGATATACCCAACTTTCCCTGGCTTAGAACCGATCTATTTCCAGCCAGATCTGTAAATATAAATTGCCCAGTATTTACTGAAACCTTCCAAACGATTCCAGCTTTCGTTGAAGATGTTCTTGTGAAACCACCAAGGCCATCGACTATCCGAACAAAGTTCTGATCTACTGGGCTCTTAAGAAATAAGTATTTAATTCCGTTAACAGCAAATGTAGAACTCGCTGTAACGCCGCTGCCATCGGCTAGCTCTTTTACGGCGGTAGAAATTTGCACACTCTCTGGCGGAGCCATATCAGGT
>Ga0114958_10002323_pt1 | contig 14303 bp, 7 predicted proteins | sample C_130208_EF_Meta_FD_89577 | JGI IMG/M metagenome (GOLD analysis project Ga0114958, IMG submission 89577) | Freshwater microbial communities from Lake Croche, Canada to study carbon cycling - C_130208_EF_MetaG | ecosystem: Environmental > Aquatic > Freshwater > Lake | place: Lake Croche, Canada... | reverse complement strand
TTAAAATAAAACCATAACTACCAAAATTACGTATTTTTTTAAATAAGTGCGTTTGATAAAAACTTATTTTCTTTTTCCTATAAAAATATAGCTATAATTTATTTATATTTTTATTATTTTATTATTTTATTTTTATGAAAAATATCTTTTATGAATAAACTAATTTAAATGAGGTTATAATAAACACTAATTAAAAGAGTTTATTATAAACATGTCTAATACAATATCATATATATTCCATACAATATTTATAAATTGTGGATACATTACATCATCTAAATGTAAAATCTACATCTTTATAATATAAAAGTAATGAACCTATATTCCAATTATTTTCAATAATTTTTCTTGACATTAAAATTTCTTTATTATAAATAGCATCATGAAATGTTTCTGCATAATTTGTAATATATAATTTATATATTAAACTCATTATTTAATAATTAAATATTCGAGCTTGTTTTTCAGATAATTCTTTTTTATCTGAACTAATAAAATGTTTAAATTGTAAACTACATGAAAAACTACTTCCTATTATATCTAAAGTATTGCCTAAATAATCAACTAGTTCAATATCAAGTTTATAAATATTAATAGGTTGTCTAAATATATAATTTTGATTCACAAAAGTATCTATTTTTTGATTACTTAAACATGATGATAATAATATTTTTGCCATGTATTGTTCTCCAAAAAAATCAATATATCCCCAATTATTAATTTTTATAAATATATAATTATCACCAAATGTATCAAAATTTTTATCTGTTTGTATTATTCTATTAGTATTATTTATTTTACTTGTTTTTAAAAATCTATTTTTATCATTTAGCATATTTGGTTTATATCCCATATAATAACCAATTGATGGATATTCTATTTTTTTAACATTAACAATTCCATCTTTAACAGGATTTTCTAAATTTTTACTTGTATTAAAATCAATTTCATAATCAGGTATATCTTTATATAATGATGTAATATATGATGGATTATTATATTCAATATCTGTAATAAAATTATTAGTTCTTAAATAACTACGATTTAATAATTTTATCAGACTAATCCATTTTTTATCATTTGTACTATAATAAAAATAATTTCCTAAATCATCTATTGTTGATATATCTGTTGTTGATATATCTGTAAAATCTCCTAAAAAGTCGGATGATAATATATCTGTAAAAGTATTATTAAAAAACAACTGCGTCCCTGTAGTGTCTATAGATAAAGATAAGTTATATAATTGTATAGATTCATTAATTGGTATACTACTATTATTATTAATATGATATAAAGATGATGTATTTAAATATATACTAGGATTATTACTAGGATTATTATTATAATAATTTATAGGCATTACAAAATTATTTGAAAGTAAATTATCTAAAATACCGGGTGAAGGTAATAATACTTTTGATGGTATAAAAGTTGTAGTATCATAAATATAATGTTTGTATATTTGTTCTTTAAGACTATTTAATTGACTAGTTAAATTTAATTGTATACTATTAATACTTTGATATTCGGATATTGTATCAATACGTACACAATCAATAGCTGTAGGATAATTTATAATTTGTTCTGATTGTGGTTTTGCTCTAAATCTACGATCAAAAATTTTTAATATAAACTCATTAACTTTAAAATATCTAATTTTCTTTATATTATTAATTTCAATAATAAAATTTTGTATTTGTATAACTAATCCATATATACTACACCATCCTTCGTTGATTGTTAATGTTTTTGTATTAGTTAAACTTGAATTAATAACATAATAATCAATAATTATATCTATTGAATTATTTAAATAAAATATATAAAAATATTTTTCAGCAAATGGTTTATTATTATATGATAATTTTTGTAATGATATATTAGAATTAAATACACTATTTATTTTATCATTAAAATTACTTTGTATTGATGATATTGTGTGTAATATTCCATCATCTAATACAATCTGAGTACCTTCTGGATCATTTATTTTATTTGGTAAATGTATAGTAATATAATTATTTTCTTTAGTAGAGCTAACAAAATTTATACTGTTATTAATTTCTAAACTACTAATTGTTATAGATCCAATATTTTTTAAAGTGTTTTCTAAATTAATTTTAAATTTTGCATCATTAGGATATAAATTTTGATCTCGATATTTTGAATCAATATTAATAAAAATTTCTTCCATATATTTACAATTTAAATTATATTTTTATCAAACGCTCATAATTAACTAAATAAATGAATATATTAAAGAGATTAATATTGTGCTACTAGTCCCAATTAAAAAACGTTTTAGATGGCTGTGGTTGTCGTGTTACTGTTGACGATGATTGTGGTTGTTGTGTTTCTGTTGACGATGATTGTTCCAAATTTAAAAACAGTTTAAATTGCTGTGGTTGTCGTGTTACTGTTGACGATGATTGTTCCAAATTTAAAAACTTTTTAGATGGCTGTGGTTGTCGTGTTTCTGTTGATGGGTCCCAATTAAAAAACGTTTCAGATGGCTGTGGTTGTCGTGTTTCTGTTGATGGGTCCCAATTAAAAAACGTTTCAGATGGCTGTGGTTGTTGTGTTTCTGTTGACGATGAATTACATTTAGATTCATTAATAATATGATTAATTGATAAATTACTGTTTTGATAATCTGTAATTTTCTTTTCTATATTATTTATTGTTGTTACTGTTTTATTTATTTCTTCGTCAATACGAGATACAATCTGATTTTTTTCTTGTGGTGTTATATCATATAAATTTAAAATATGATTTTTATTTGTAATACTATTATTATATTTTTCTTTAACTTGTTTTAAATGATCATTAAAAAATTCCATCATACCTAAATTTTCATTTAATTCTATATATAATTTTTTATATTGTGGATCAATATCTGTAGTAGTAGTTAATTCACCATTGATAGAAACAGCTGGTATAAAAGTATCACCTAATTTATCAATTAATTGAAAATGTAATAAACCAAACTGAGCAATCCGAACAATATTTTTACCACTACCAATAGAAGCCCGTTGATTAAGAACTTTCCCTGTATGATCAACAGTATATACTTCTATCATTATATCATACAAATCTGCTATTTCATTTGCAGCGTTAAAAAAAATTGGTATATCTTTATTAATTAAATAATCAGTATCAAACATCATACGCTCTGTTTTTGAATCTAATCCAGCACTATTTCTTAATTCACGCAGTGTTAGGTCTTTATGACCATTTAATTTCAAGTATTGTAATATAGATATCCAAAAACATTGATTTATCATATTTTCTTGTGATCCACCATTAAATATAGTTTTTACTGTACTACCAATAACTAAACTACCACCACCTAAAAATATTTTATAATTATTTGTATTGTTTAATTTTTTTTGTTTTTCAACCAACATTAAATATTTTTTTTTATATTTTAAATATTTATAATCTTCCATTATATTATATCAGATAAAAAAATATTAAACTTCAATATCTATATTTACTTTCTTTGATCTTGTAACCCGTTTAACTTTTGGTTTAATTATTTTATTATTTTCTAATTCCATGTCTAAGTTTGTATCAGTTTCTTCAATCATATAATTTTGTTCTTCAAATGATACTATAACATCTTTATCATAATTTTTACGATATATTTCTTCTTCTATAGAATTCTCGATTAAAATTCGTAATAACATTATTTTTCTTATTTGACCAATTCTACATGCTCTAGCAATTGCTTGACATTCAATAACTTTTGATTCTTCTCTAGAAGTATTAATAGGTTCAATAAAAAATATATGTGTTGCTTCTGTTAAATTTGTTCCTGATGCAGCATTTTTAAGACTTAACATAATAACTTTATTATCAATACCACAATCATTTTTTCCAGCTTTAAATTTACGAATTGCAGAATTTCGTGACCATACATTACCTTTCACAAAACAATTTTCAATTTCATTTTCAGCAAGAGTTTTACCAACAAGACTTAACATATCATCCCATTGAGAAAATACTATAATACGTGTTTTATCTTGTGCAACTAAGTGACGAATGATTGATACAAGTTTTCCTAATTTTGATCCATATTTTTGGATAAGTGGATTTGTTTCTTCTATAATTTTTTCTTTTTTCATATTCATAACAAGTAGATCTTTACCAGTTAAATCAGTCTTGCACATTGGGCATCTTTTTTTGTCATCCAAACACATTTTTAGACATTCATAACAAAATAAATGTCCACATGTTGTTAATGTCGGATTAACTAAATTATCCATACAAATTGAACAACTTTCATTGTTAATAATATCAGGTTGTTTCATTTTCTCTAATATTGTAAAAAGATATTTTGATTCAGACATTTGAGTTTCATACATTTTTTTCAACATATTATATTCTCTTTGCGTTGAATCTAGTTTTGATAATTTAATTTTATATATTTCATAATTATTTTTATGATGTTCAATTAATTTATCTTGCATTACAGACAAATCAACTTCAACATTTCCAAAAATTTTTTTAACAGAATCAATAATCAAAGGATGACAACATAATTGTTGTAAATATTGATTAGATACTTTACCTTTTTTCACATCATATAATTGACGTTCAATATCAGTAAATCGTAACCAAACTATATTTTCTTGATAACCAGGAATTTTAATTTGTGATTCAACATCTATTTTACGGTGTCTAATACATATTTTATTCATAATGTTATTCCAAATATATTCTTTATTCATAAAGCTCATTAAAAAGTTTGAATTACGTGGATAAATATAAGAATGTGTATTACGTTGATAATATAATTCAGTATCTGTATTCGAATAATCAAATACTAAATCACGTTCTGTATCTTCTAATTTAAGATTAATAAATTTTGCACAATTTTTTACACCAGTATAATTAATAAATGGTGTTCCTGATACATACCAGTAAAAATTAGCATCAATATTTGATACCCATCGACTCATAAAACGACCAAGTGAAACAGTACCTAATAACTCTCCAAAAATTTCATGACCTTCATCTAAAATTAATCGATGAAAATTAAAAAATTCAAATATTGGATTTTCTAATTTTTTTATTTCTGGAAACCCAAATTTTGTAATTGTATCACTTAAATATTGTTTTACAATTGTATTTCTATCTTCAAAATTAAAACTAGATGCAGTACATGGTCTATAGTATAATGTTGGATAAAATTTAAAATTCATAATAAATTGATGAGATGTAATAATAATATCAGAATCAATAAAATCACTATTTGTAAGGCCATTATAATCATTCTTTGACAAAATAGTTAATATTTTTAAATTTGAATTACATCTATTAATTTCAGATTCCCATTGTTTAGTTAAATGAGATGGACACAATATAACTGTTGCACGTGAATTAATTTTATCTATATTTGATATAGTAGATAATTTTGTATTTGGTATGTCTTTTGGTGCTGGATTTGATACAATTAATGCAATTGAACTAATAGTTTTTCCTAATCCCATTTCATCAGATAATATACCACCTGTTGTATTAATTTTAAATGTTAATTTTTTATTTGCTCTACAGTTTGATACTGGATCATATAATATGTCGATACCTTTAAAATTAATATTAAAAGTGTAATTAAATGTAAAATTAGTTTGATTATTTTCCATTTGCAACATTTTAGCTAATGTTTTTTGTTGGTAATCGTATAATTTTATTTTAAAGTCTTTTGGTGGTTTAATAGGTTCAAAATCCGGTATTACACTTTTATTTGTAAAATCAGTATCTGTAAAATTAGGTGATGAATAATACATTTCACTTATAATATAATTTAATCCTAGTGATGTATCAATATAATTATTAATTAGTGTAGTATCAATTTTAAGTATAAATTTAATATCAAAATAAAAAATACTTGCATTCCATCCAACATGTGGTATAATATCATATGATATTGACCATAATGGTGAATTATTTAATAATTCAAAAAATACATATGTTTGAAGTTTACGATCTGGCAAATATTGAATATAATGTATATTATTAGCAATCTTATATTTAATAATAACTAAACCATCTATACCAAGACCTATTGCTTTAATATCTGATGGTAGTATATTTTGTTTGTTTTCAATTCTAATTGTTCCTTTAGAAATATCCATTAATAATTGAAATATATTGAATATTATATTAAAAAATCAAATTTTATTATAATATTTTACTTATATTGAATATTTCAGTCCACATATGCCATTTTTAATTACTAAAATATTATAATTTGTTGCATAACATTTTAAAATAAATATATCATATGATGGATATTTTGTTGTATTATTAATATAAAAATTATTTGTTTGTGCAATTATTTGTAGTTGTGAATTTGATATACGTGAAAAATTACATCCTGAAAAATTATTATTATGTATTGGATTAATATTAAATGAATACATGTAAATATACGAATCTAATGATTTTTGATAATTTTCATGATTTTGCATAAAGTGAAAATATTTATAATCTCGCCATTCTATTCTTTCGATACCATTAAATAACATTCTTGCTTTAACTAATAAATGACGTGATGGTTCGTAATCCCATAATTTTAAATCATTATCATTTATATTATCTTTAAATAAATCAACCGGTATATAATTCATTTTAGACGACCAATTAAAAAATTCTCCATATTTAATATGTTTTAACGGCTGGATAAAAAAGAATATATCTTTAACAACATTATTAAAATCAATATCCATAGTTACATTTGTTGACATTTCTTGTGATCGCATTTGTGTTTGTGTAATTAATATTTCATACTCGGTTGATGCTAATTTTTTTCTTTCTTCTAAATCAACATAATAAAAACATCCTAATAAACTAATTTCTTCAATTGGAACAATATTATGTTTAATATCTGAATGATATAATTTACCATTAATTATTTCCAATACAGATATACAATCGTGAAAATTTTTTAATGTAACATCAATATAAATTTCTGAATCTTGTAAAGCAATTACTGGTAATGGTTTTGTCAAATCTGTACAAAACCAAAATTTTAAAGGAACATATATTGATTCTGAATCTATTTTAAGATTCGGTTTATTTAATATATCGTCTAAACCCAACATTGCTTTACGATTCCAATCTGATATATATAAATCAGAATAAACCTGCATATAATCACCGTATAATTCATCAATTAATAATCCATTTATATATAAACTAACTTTTTCAATAATAACATTACCAACATAATCAGTGTACATTACTCTATATTTACTAGATGCATTTGTTTCATCAAAATCATCATTCAAACCATCATTTGGCTTTATCAAATTATTAATTGATAACTTTGGTAACATAATTTTAATATATAATCCATATAATAAGTCACCTTTTTTTTCAATATTAAATCTTAATGTATTCCCCCAGTTTTTATTTCCTAGTGGATAAAACATTGTATCACCTTTTGTATATTTATTTTTTTTATTAATATTATAATTAAATAATGGTGTGCTATTATTTATATCAATTAAATCTTCATCTTGTATTCCTTTTGCAACAAGTTCCAATATTGGCCCATTTGACATTTTAATTTAAATGAGAAAAAAATTATTAAATAATTAGATTAAATTTTATTATATTTAATAGAATTAAATTGTATTTTTTATGACTAATATATAAAAAATTGATATAAACAACAATTATTATTAATTATAGTTAAATATATAAAAATGGATAAAGAACAAATCATTAAAGAATGGTCTTACAATAAATTGGATAATAATTATAAAACAAATGATATATTATCATTAAAAGTAGCAGTATTTTTTTCTAATACTTATAATGTCGATCTTTTAAATTTAAATCTACTTGATGAATCATTAAATTGTTATTATTGGTTTATATGTAAAAAAACAGGTGAACTCTATTTTATAAATTTAAAGAATGATGAAAATTGTAAAGATATAATTAAGCCATTATCTGAATTAAATAAACATAATTTTAAACAATTAAATTTTGATATTATAACATCAACTATATTACCAACTGATAAAACTAATTATATATTAATTGAAAATATAAACAATGTTTATTATCTTGTTAAAAATCTAACAATTGAACAACAAACAGTTTCAAAATTAAATAAACCTTCAAGAAATATAAGATATAAAAGACGAACAATATTAGCTAATTCCTTAAAATATATAAATGATCAACCCAAACAAATTAATAAAAAACGATTATATTCTGAAACTATATGTTCTAAAAATAATAAAAGAATAAAAAAAGACAGTGAATTAGTTATAGATTGGAATCAAATGGTTTCAGCATCAACAGTTAGGAATTATATGTTAAATGATCCATTACTTGATTTTTTAAAAGAATATAATATTAATTCACTACATGATGTTCCATTGCGTACTATAAAATCTAAAACAAAATCTAAAACAAAATCTAAAACAAAATCTAAAACAAATTTTAATAATAATATTGATATTTTTACAAAACATATAATGGAATCTGGTATTGAATTTGAAAACGAACTTATAGAGCTAATTAAAAAATCTCATAAAATTATTAAAGTTGCAGATTTTACTGATAGTAGAAAAATAGAAAAATTTCAAGAAACTGTTAACCTAATGAAAAAAGGCGTACCTATAATATATCAAGGGGTGTTACATGATTATGAAAATAATACATTTGGTATTCCTGATTTAATTGTACGATCAGATTATATAAATAAATTAATGGATTATAATATTGTTTCAGATGAAGAATCTAAATTACGATCACCAAAATTGAATGTTAATTATCATTATAAAATTATTGATATTAAACATTCAAATATTCCATTAAGATCTGATGGAATTCATATATTAAATTCTGAAAGTATTCCGGTATATAAAGGCCAATTATGTATTTATACTGTTGCGCTTAATAAAGTATTGGGTATTAATATTAATAAGGCGTATATATGGGGTAAAAAATATACACACGAATGTTGTAAAATTAAGTATGAAGAAACAAATTTTTTGAATAAATTAGGTACAATTGATTACAATAATATTGATTCAGATTATATTCAACAAACAAAGAATGCTGTTCAATGGATTATAACATTAAGAAATGAAGGTTGTAATTGGTCATTATTACCAATACCATGTAGAAGTGAACTTTATCCAAATATGAAAAATGAAAAAGATAGTCAATATCATAAACTTAAACAAGAATTAAATAATCATATTTGTGAAATTACAAATGTATGGTATTGTGGTATTAAAAAAAGACAATGTGCACATGCAAATAGTGTTTATAGTTGGGATGATGTTAATTGTACATCAAAAAATATGGGCTTTAATCCTGGAAAAATAGCATCAACTGTTGATGCTATTTTAAATATTAATCGTCAAAATACTGACTTGATTAGACCATCTATTATTAAATATGATAGGTTAAATTGGCATCATCCACAAACTAATGTATTAGAATTTTATTTGGACTTTGAAACATTAAATTCTAATTTTGGGTCAATTATAAAAGACGGTTTAATATCTTATGATTTGAATCAATACATTTTTATGATTGGTATAGGATACATTAAAAATAATGAATGGATATTTAAAACATTTTTAATGAAAAGAAAAACTATTGAATCAGAAAGAATAATGTTTAATGAATTTATGAAATATATATCAGACATATTAATTCAAGAAAATAAAACTAAAGCAAAAATGTATCATTGGTCATTTGCTGAAGTATGTGCATATAATAAATTTAAGTCAAGACATTCTGATATGATAATAAATGATTCACATATATCATTTTATGATTTGAATAAAGTATTTATACAAGAACCAGTAACAGTTAAAAATGCTTTTGATTTTTCATTAAAATCAATTGCTAAAGCATTAAAAAATCATAATCTTATAAACTCGGTATGGGATACATCAAGTGCATGTTCAAATGGATTAAATGCAATGATACTAGCAAATAATTTATATGATAAAAATATAACCAATACCAATTATATAATTAATAATGAAGATGTTATGAAAGAAATCATTTATTATAATGAAATAGATTGTAAAGTAATGTGGGAAATTCATAAATTAATTAGAGAAAATAATTAATAAATTTCATTTAGAGCATAATTGAATTTAATATTTAATATAAAAAAATATGGGTCTTGATAGATTTGCGAATTTTATTTCAAAATCTATTAATAACGACGGTATTGAGGAAATAAATATTAACAATAATTATAGAAAGATAATTTCTAATCATATTGTTTTTGATTTAACTTTTCTTATATATCAAGAACTTATTAATATCGAAAATGAAATTAATGATATAATAAAAAGTATTTTATGTTTACCATTTATATGTGAAAATATTGAACTTTTAGAAGAACAACTTGATTTAATATTAAATCAACCACATTGGAAACCTTATTATAATAATATTAATTTATTATTTAATGGTTTTAATGATGATGAAATAATACAACAATTTATATCATTTATAACAAGTAAAACAATATTATCAGATAATATTAATAATGTTAATCATTTAAATACTGTTAATCATTTAAATACTGATAATCATTTAAATACTGTTAATCATTTAAATACTGTTAATAGTATAGATAATTTTAATACTATAAATACTATAAATAACACAGATACTATAAATAATACAGATAATATAGATAACACAGACAACACGGATAACACAGATAATGTAGATAATATAGATAATATAGATAATATAGATAATGTAGATAATGTAGATAATATAGATAATATAGATAATATAGATAATATAGATAATGTAAATAATACAGAATACATATCAGTTATTGAATTAGTTATTTATGATAAAATTGTTAATGTTATGTTAGATATGATAGACAAAATTCATGATATTAATTTTATTCAATCATTATTAATATTTTTTGACGGAATACCATCTTTATCGAAAATAATTGAACAACGAAGACGACGTATTAATACATTTTTAGAATCTAGTGAAAAAAAAAGAATATTTAAATTATATTTTGATAACTTGGAAACTAATAATAAAAAATTATGTGAAAATCTGAGTAAAAAATATTCAGATAATATAAAACCAGAAACTGATACTTTAATATTTGATTATTTTAGATGGATTAAAAATAGATTTACATTAGATAAATCTATAGGTCCTTCATCAAATTTTATTAAACAAATTGAAATATTTATTAAAATTAGAATGTTTAAACACTTTCCTAAAATTAAAATATATATTAATAGTGCTCAAGAATATGGAGAGTCTGATTTAAAAATATTTAAATACATTGCTAATGAAGAAATAACAGGTGATTATTGTATTCATACAACTGATTCTGATTTAATACATCTAATTTTAGTACAACAATCATATTATAAAATAATTAATAAAGATATTAACTTTACAGTTGCAAAATATATTAAAAAATATAATTCTGTTGGATATATTCAAATATTAGAAGCAAATTTAATTATTAAAAACATATTAGATTTATATAATAGTATAAATAATATTAAAACAATAAATTATAAAATTATATGGGATTTATGTTTATTATTTTATTTTTTTGGTAATGATCACTTACCACAATCTGTTGAAATTGGTCCTGAATTAGGTTTAGAATTTTTTATTAAAAATCATTATCAGGCACTAAATAAAAATAATATTATAAATATAAAAAAATTATATATATCTGTCGATATTAATAATTTAAAACTTGTTTTAGAAAATATAAATGAAACAAAAGAACAAAATATTGCGAGAATAATTTTACAAAGATTTTTTAAAGTGAATATTAATTTTGTGAATTTATTGGTTGATAAATTAAAATTAAATTATGATTTAATTATTATATTTCTTAAAAAATTTATTATTTATAAAAGTATTCAGCTACAACAAATGAATAAACAAGAATTTGATATTTTAGATGATGGTGATTTGAGAAAAATATATAATGTAAATATAGACAATCCAGACGATTATTTAAATTTATCTATATTTAATTTTACAGATATTCAAAAAAAAATATTTAATGATTCAGTACAACTAATTGAAGATAATATTGATTATTGTGAAATAGAATTTAATGGTTTGATAATTTATACAAAATCTATTAATATTGCGGATGATCCATATCAAGATTTATATAATTATGTTGTCAATTTATCAAATATAAATTTAAATAAAAAATATAGTATATATAATAATTATCATGATATTTATTCACATTTACATATTATTAATTCTCTTACTATAAATACAAAATCTAATCCTAATGATTATCTTAAAAAAATGTATCATTTAATTATTACACAATTTGGAAATATGAAAAATTTTCACACTAATAATATTACATTTTATAATAATTACAATGTTCCATCATTAGATAATATAATAAATTTTATTAATAATATAGATGAAGAAAATACAAATACAACAAATACAATTACTAAAAGATGGTTAAAAGAAATTAAGATTGAAAATATTGATCATAAAAGATATTTTAATTCAATTAATCATCATTTATTAATAACACCATTTTTATTTGCTTATAAGTTACCATCTGAAATTTCAATAATAGCAAAAGAAATTAAAAATATAGATAATTTATGGATTGATAATAATAATGTATATAATTTTAATTATAGAAATATCGATATAAATAATTTTTTTAAAGAATGGGATGATGCATTAATAAAAGCAAACACAATATCAAAAAATATTAAAATCAATAGTGAATGTATGGATTTATCATTTGATAAAATCCATCCAATGTTATCTAAAAAATTGGCTAGCTTTTCAAATCTAGATAATATTCAATTAATTTAATTTAAATTCTTTATTAATATTATAATGATATTAATAAATAAACCTAAATTTGATACAAGAAAATTTGTTGGCAAAACTTTAAAAAACGGCATAAAATATGTATTAATTAATGACAAATCACTTGAAAAATCATTTGTATCTGTATCAGTAAATGTTGGATCGTATTCAAATCCTAGAGATTTTAATGGATTGGCTCATTTTCTTGAACATATGTTATTTATGGGTAGTGCAAAATATCCTAATGAAAATTACTATTTTGAAAAATTAAATGAGTTAGGTGGTAGTTCTAATGCATATACAGATACACGTGAAACTGTTTATTTTTTTAATGTATTTGATTATGGGTTACAAGAAATAATTGATATTTTTAGTAGATTTTTTATAGATCCATTGTTTGATTCTAATTCAATTAATCGAGAAATAAATGCTGTTGATAGTGAACACCATAAAAATATTAATAATGACATGTGGAAACAATTTCAATTATCATTAGATTTAGCTAATGATGATTCGCCAATTAATACATTTATGACAGGATCATTAAATACATTAAATAAACCAAATATTAGAGAGAAAGTTATAGAATTTTATAATAAATACTATACATCAAATAATATCTCAATATGTATTGCATCATCTAAATCACACAAAGAATTATTTGAGATTATTGATAAAACTTTTGGAAAAATAAAAGAGAGCCCTGAAAATAAATTAATAATAGAAAAACCATTTTATAGTAAAAATAAAGGAAAAAACATACATATGAAGACATTTACTAATAAATATGAAATATCATATTATTATGAAATACCAGTACAAACTGATTATTTAGATTCAAAAGATTTTAGAATATTTGATTTGATATTAACTTCCAAGTCAGAAAAATCTTTATATTTTCATCTTAAAAATTTAGGTTATTTAATTGGTATTTTAACAGAATTAAATCATGAAGGTATATTTATTATTACATTAAAATTAACAAAAGAAGGTTATAAAAATATGCAATATTGTGAACAAATATTATTTAATTCTATTAAACAAATTATACATATGGATATTAATAAACATGCAAAATATTGGGCAAATATTTTAGATATAAATTTTGATTGTTTAAATAAAATAGATACAGAATATCTATGTAATCTAATATCAGTAAATCATTTTTATTATAAAACTGAAAATGTTTTTGATGGTCATTTTAGAATTCGGACAATAAAACAAACCAAAGACTATCAAAAGTTATTTAATAAATATATAAATAATAATAATTTAATTAAAATAATAGCAAGTCAAGAATATGTAAATTTAATGAATAAATATAATACCCTATTAGATAGTTATGCAAAGCATGACACTAATACCCTATTAGATAGTTATGCAAAGCATGACACTAATACCCTATTAGATAGTTATGCAAAGCATGACACTAATACCCTATT
>Ga0114958_10002322_pt1 | contig 14304 bp, 10 predicted proteins | sample C_130208_EF_Meta_FD_89577 | JGI IMG/M metagenome (GOLD analysis project Ga0114958, IMG submission 89577) | Freshwater microbial communities from Lake Croche, Canada to study carbon cycling - C_130208_EF_MetaG | ecosystem: Environmental > Aquatic > Freshwater > Lake | place: Lake Croche, Canada... | reverse complement strand
CTCTGAGTTGGCTGCAAACTGTGGTGATTGAAGTGCGATGTGTGCCATGGCCTGAGTCAGTGAGGGCTCTTCCCCAATGGCTTTTCTCAATTCAAATTGAAGTTGTGGGTATGCGGCCTCAATCTCTGACATCAACAAAGGCAGATCTTCTCGGGCATGTTTGCCAATGCCTAAAAACATGGGTAGCACACTGATTTTTGAAACGCCTCTTTGCGACATGATTTGCACGCACACTGGCAAATCGGGTTCAGTCAATTCCAGGTAAGCACACATCACCTGAGTCCCTGCCGACATGTGACGGATTTGATCTGCCACGGCCTCAATGGGCAAGCGCCACAAAGGATCGCGAGAGCCATGTGCAAACAAAATGATGCCGTGGTGAGGTGCGTTGGAAGGGTCGGTGTTCATGGTTTTGATTATTGTCTGATGACGAGCCAGCCAAAGGTGGCCAAGGAAATCATGCTGTAAATGAGACTGGGGGCCGCAGCCGTGAGCCACGGCTGCCAGTTTTGCAAATTGCCCATGTACCCAAAGACATTGTTGAGCAAGTAAAAACTGATGCCGGCCATCACGCCGCCAAACACATAGCCTGCTATGTTGCCTGACCTGAAGTGCAAATAGGCAAAGGGCAGAGCCAGGGTGATCATGACCCAACAACTCAAAGGATAAAACACCTTTCGCCAAAATTCAATCTCATAGCGCTGGGCGTTTTGGCCATTGGCTGCCAAGTGCCTCATGTATTGAAAAAGATCGATGGTCTTCATGCGATCAGGACTCAGCAAAGCCGCGGCCACCATCTCGCCTGTGATGTCTGTTTGCCATTGCCACTCAGGCAAATCTAAGAGTTCAATGTGAGAGGGCTCGGACACTTTGGCATGAAATACTTTGCGGTGGACTGACTTTAAAAGCCAAGTTCCTTCCTCTGTGAATTCAGCCTGCGGCGATGTGGTGATGGCCAGCAGGCGACCTTCATTGTCAAATTCATTGATGCGAATGATTTCAGGTGTTCCACTTGGGCTCATGGACCTGACATTCACCGAAAACTGGGAATGAACCTGCTTTTCTCGAAGCCAAGCACCCGTTTGCCCCGCAGGCACCTTGCCTTGGTAATGGGCACGCAAGAGTTGAGCTTGACGGTCTGACCATGGGGAGATGTAGTCGCCAAAGACAAAGGTGACCAGCACAAACAGCAAGCCCAATTGGCACAAAGAGCCAAGGGCTCTCCAAGGCCCTAAACCGCCCGTTCTCAATATAGTGAACTCAGAGCTTTGTGCCAATCTGGCCATCACAAAGATGGCGCCAATGAGCACAGAAATGGGCAGCAATTCATAAATGTGGGTGGGCACGAGCAAGCCGACGTAAAGAACCGCGTGTTGCAGTTGGTAGCCTTGGTAGCTGTTTTTACTCAGGGTTTGAATTTGATCAACCAAATCGAAAAAGACAAACAGCGCCAAAAATCCGAGTGCGACAAAACACACCGCCCGGATAATTTCGCCATGGATCAAATGTCGAATGGTTCTCACGACCTAGGACTCCTGATAACCCTGAAGCGCTCAGAAAAAATGGCCACCAAGCCTTTTCGAATACAAGAATGGAATAACATAGTCGGCATTAGAAAACCTCAATTATGAACTTCGAATTAAAAACACTCTCGCTGGCCTCTGCTGCCAAAACCAAGGTCAATACCTTGATTGTCCTTGTTTCCGACACCTTTGAAGCTGGCAAAGACCCCTTGTCAGCTTTGATTGCCAAGGCAGTTCAAGCCAAAGATTTTTCGACGGCGGCAGGCAAATCACTTCAAGCCTATTCAACGCCAGGCATTGCAGCCCCCAAATTGGTCTTGGTGGGCACTGGCCACGCCAAGCCCCAAGAAGTGCGGTCTGCGCTGTCCGGTGCCATGAGCGCCCTCAAATCCGCTGAAACTGAAAAAGCGGCGGTGGTCTTTGCGGGCTCACCCACACCCAGTGCCTTGCACGCAGCCGTCTTGGCCGTGGCCGAAGGCACCTATGTGTATGGCACCACGTTTGCCAAACCCAAAACACGCAAGCTGGGTCAAGTGTGGGTGGGCGTGGCGTCGATGAATCAAGCTTTGAAGAATCGGTTTGCCACAGCCGTGGCCATGGTCCAAGGCATCGAATTTGCCAAAGAATGGGCCAATCGGCCGGCCAACCACGCCACCCCCAGCATGCTGGCCAAAGCGGCCGAAAGCTTGGTGAAGGGCTTGCCCAAAAGCGCCGGCTTTGAATGCGACATCTTGGGCCCCAAAGAAGTGGCCAAGTTGGGCATGGGCTCTTTCATCTCAGTGGCCAAAGGTTCGGCTGAACCTTTGCGCTTCATCGTATTGAAATATCAAGGGGGTGCCAAGTCAGAAGCGCCCACGGTGTTGGTGGGCAAGGGCATCACCTTTGACACAGGCGGTATTTCCATCAAGCCTGCACCCGAAATGGATGAAATGAAATTTGACATGGGCGGTGCAGCCAGCGTCTTGGGCGTTTTCAAGTCGCTCACCGTGTTGCAACCCAAAATCAATGTCATTGGCCTGATTCCCGCTTGTGAAAACATGCCCGATGGCATGGCTGTCAAGCCAGGCGATGTGGTCACCAGCATGAGCGGGCAAACCATCGAAATTTTGAACACCGATGCTGAAGGTCGATTGATCTTGTGCGACGCACTGACCTTTGCCGAGCGCTTTAAGCCCAAGGCGGTGATTGACATTGCCACGCTCACGGGCGCGTGTGTCATTGCGCTGGGAGCCGTTCGTTCTGGCATGTTTGCCACCGAAGACAAATTGGCCCAAGCTTTGCAAAGTGCCGGCCATGAAGCTTTGGATTTGTGCTGGCGAATGCCTTTGGATGACGAATACGCCGAAACACTCAAGAGCAATTTTGCCGATGTGGCCAATGTAGGGGGTCGTGCTGGCGGCGCCATCACGGCGGCCAAGTTCTTGCACCGATTTGCCAAAAAATACCCTTGGGCCCATTTGGACATTGCCGGTACGGCTTGGAAAGGCGGAGCCGCCAAAGGCGCAACTGGAAGGCCTGTGGGCTTGTTGTTGCAATATTTGTTGTCGCATGACGCAAGTTGATTTTCATTTCAACGCGCCCGACAAAGAGTCCTATGTGTGTCGTTTGTTGCGCAAGGGCACCCATCAGGGAAATCGAATTGGGGTTTGGGCCAGCGCTGAGATGGCCCATGCGGTGAACCTGTCGCTTTGGAATTTAAGCCCCACTGATTTCGTCAGTCATTGCAGTGTGTCTGACTCGCCCGACATGCTTGCGCGTTCCGGTGTGGTGTTGGCCCAAGATTGGCAAGCACTGTTGGCCGTGCCCGAACTCCATGTTTATTTGAATTTGAATGCGTCCGCACCGCCAGACCTGGGCGCTGTGAAGCGATTGATTGAAGTGGTCGGTCCCGACGATGCCGACAAAATGAGTGCGCGGCAGCGATGGAAACTTTACACCGAACGGGGTTATCAGATTAACCGGTTTGATGTAGCCGCTCAAAACAATGGGGCTGCAACAGGTTGAGCCTCTCAGCCTCTATGCCAGGCCCCGCTTGGTCAGCAAAGGTGTGACGGTGGGTGTTCTTCCCCTGAAGGCCACATAAGCCGCCATGGGTTCTTGGCTGTTGCCAGCCTTGTAGATGTGCTCGTACAACTTGCGTGCGGGTTCTGGCGCGAACAAGTCACCGGCTTCTAAAAATGCGTCAAAGCCATCGGCATCCAACACCTCCGCCCACATGTAAACATAGTAAGCCGAGGCATAGCTGTTGGATGAAAACAGATGCGAGAAGTGAGGCAATCGGTGCCGCATGCCGATGGCCTGTGGCATTTGGATGGCCTTCAAAGTTTGGGCTTCGAAGGCCTTGAAGGACAGTGTGTCGATGTCGGTGGTTTCGTGCAAAGCCAAATCGACCAAAGCCGAAGACACATATTCCACGGTGGCAAAGCCTTGGTTGAAAGTTTGGGCTTCCAATATTTTTTGCAGCAGCGCGTCCGGCATAGGTTCGCCTGTTTCCGCATGGCATGCAAACTGTTTCAACAATGGCGGTTGCATCAGCCAGTTTTCATAGACTTGAGATGGAAATTCCACAAAGTCTCGCAGAACTCGAGTGCCCGACAAGCGTGGGTACTTAACTTGCGACAGCAAGCCATGAAGGCCATGGCCAAACTCATGAAACAAGGTTCGGGCATCGTCCAAGCTCAAAAGCGTGGGCTTGCCTTCGGGGCCTTGAGAAAAATTGTTGTTGTTGACCACGATGGGGCGCACCGATTCATTCAGTTGCATGGCGCCACGGTAGTTGCTCATCCAAGCGCCAGAACGTTTGGTGCTGCGAGCAAAGTTGTCGCTTAAAAATAGCCCCACATGCTGACCATTTTGATCGGTCACTTCCCAGCCACTGACGCTCGGATGGTACTTGGCTATATTTTTGACTTCCTTGAAATTGACATGGAACAGTTGGTGGGCCACATGAAACATGGCTTTCATCAACTGACTCAATTGCAAATAGGGTTTGATCTCGGCTTCATTCAGATCGTATTTTTCTTTGCGAACGCGCTCGGTCCAAAAGTGCCAGTCCCAAGCTTCCAAGTGGGTCAGGCCAGAGATTTTGATCAGGTCATCTCGTTCTTTCAAGGCTTTGAGACGGGCAGGCTCCCACACACGAAGCAGCAAATCTCTGGCAGCTTGGGCACTGCCGGCCATGGTGTCGGCCAGTGCAAATTCGGAAAAATCTCGGTAGCCTAAAAGTTGGGCCTGTGCCAAACGCAAGCGCAAAATTTCACGCATGATGGCTTCGTTGTTGTGCGGGCCGTCGTTCTCACCGCGCATGCACCATGCTGTCCAAAGCTGCTGTCGAAGATCGCGTCGTTCAGAAAATGTCATGAAAGGCGTGAGCGAGGAGCGCGACAAGGTGATGGCATGGGCATTGGGCGCAAGAAACCCTCTGTCTTTGGCCAACTGTTGCGCGGCGCTTCGCACAAAATCGGGCAAACCCGCCAGTTCATCTTCTTGGGTCAAGGTAAGGCAGAAAGAAGCTTCATCGGCCAACACGTTTTGCGAGAAAGTTGTGAACAGTGAGGCCAGTCGTTCTGCGTTGTGCGCAAACAATGCCCGATCATGGCCCGTGAGTTTGGCGCCAGCTCTTACAAAATCAAGGTGGTAGCGTTCGATCAGGCGAATGTCGATGGACTCTAGTCCTGCGTTCTGTCGATGTTGGTAGACGGTGTCAATTCTTTCAAACAAGGCCGAGTTGAGAAAGAGCGCTGCTGAATGAGCTGCTAACTTTGGCGCCATGGCACGCTCAATTTGTTGAATCTCGGGCGAACTGTGTGACGAACTCAAATTAAAGAAGACCGATGAAGTCTGGTTCAGCAATTCACCGCTGGCCTCCAAAGCGATGACGGTGTTGGTGAAAGTGGGGGCTTCAATGTTGTTGGCAATTTGATCGATTTCAGCAACATGCTTTTCTAAAGCCAGGCGAAAGGCCTCGTCAAAATGGGCTGCGTTGATGTCTTCAAAGGGCGGCATGCCAAAGGGAGTGGTCCAAGTTTGCAATAAGGGATTGGTCATGGCCATGGTTCTGTTGTGCTCTTGAATGATTGAAGATGAGAAGTCTACTTTAAGGGTTTACGAGGGGCTGAATGGGGCGTGATTCAAATTCCCCTTCAAGTTTTCATACTTCGGCAAGATGGGGCCTAACTTGGTTTATTCTCCAACTTTATGCAAGTGCACTGATTCGGCTACAAGCCGTGAAGGTGCTCACCTTATGACCCTCAAAGGATGGCTGTGTATTTTGTTGAAAGTTTGAAAGTTCAAACGCGCTTCATTCAAAAGGCAATGCGAAGCGTGGCTTGGCAGTTGATGTTGATTTTGATGGCGTCGGCTTTGGGCTTGGCTCAGGCCATGGCCAACACGTCCGCCACGACGGCACCCAACCCCAAAGCCAATCCAGCCGATCCAGACAAGGTCTTGCGCTTGGCGTTTCCCACGCCTGAAACCGGTTTTGATCCCGTTCGCGTTAACGATCTTTATTCCAACACCATTGCGGCCGCCATTTTTCAGCCCTTGCTGACCTACGATTGGATGGCGATGCCCACCAGGCTGGTGCCCAACGCCGCTGAAGCCATGCCCGAGGTGTCAGCCGATCTCAAAACCTACACATTCAAAATAAAAAAGGGTTTGTATTTCACCCCCGATGACGCTTTCAAAGGAAAGCGCCGAGAGCTCACAGCACAAGACTTTGTGTACACCTTTTTGCGTCATGCCGACCCTAAAAATCGCAGCCCCCAAGTTTCCGATTTGGACGACAAAATTTTGGGCTTTGCAGATTCGCGAAAGAAGGCGGTGGCAAGTGGTCAGTTTGATTACGACCAAAGACATCCTGGCATCTATGCCACTGATCGTTACACCTTGGTCATTCACCTGATTCAACCTGATCGCAATTTCTTAAGCCTGCTCATCAACCCCTACGCCGCAGGCATGGCGCGTGAGGTGGTCGAAAAATACGGCTTTGAGGGCATCATGGCCCATCCTGTTGGTACCGGCCCTTATGTTCTAGACAAATGGGTTCGCGGTTCCAAAATCATTCTCAAGTCTAATCCCGAATTCGCAGCATTCGATTGGAATTTTGAGCCACCACCTAACAGCCCAGTTGAACTGCGCATTGCCAATTTAATGCAGGGCAGAAAAATGCCCCAAATTGGACGGGTCGAAGTGAGCATCATTGAAGAACCACAGTCCATGTGGCTGGCTTTCAGTGGCAAAGAAATTGATGTGGTGGCCGTGCCGCCTTCTTTCATCGAGAAAGCACTCACCCCCAAAAACGACTTGCTGCAGACATGGGTGGCTCAAGGCGTCAACATGTACCGAAGCGTAGAGCCTGATATTCGTTACCAGTTTTTTAACATGCGAGACCCTGTGATTGGGGGTTACACGCCTGAGCGAATTGCCCTGCGCCGCGCCATCATCATGGGCTTTGATGTGGATGAAGAAATTCGTGTGATCCGAAAAGGCCAAGCTGTCAAAGCACAGCAAATGGTCTCGCCTGTGATTGCGGGGCACGATCCCAATTACAAAAGCTCGGTGAAGTTTAGCCCGCTCTCTGCCAATGCCTTGCTCGATCAATTTGGCTATCACAAAGACGCCAAGGGCTATCGCATGCAGCCCGACGGCAAGCCCTTGATTTTTACCATTTATTCATCCACATCTTCCATCGACCGTGAGCGAGATGAGCTGTGGAAAAAATCCATGGACCGTTTGGGCATTCGGCTGAAGGTGAAAAAAGACAAATTCCCAGAGATGATCAAACAAGGCAAACAGTGCGCCATTCCCTCATGGGCATTGGGTTGGACGCGCTCCTCGGAAGCCGAGTTTGTGATGAAATTGTTGTACTCCAAAACCATTGGTCAAAACAACTACGCTTGTTTTGAAAATGCGGAGTACGACGCTTATTTTGAACAACTCAAACGCTTGCCCGATGGCCCTGAGCGGACGCGCGTGTTGCACAACATGTACCGCATCATGGAGGTCAATGGCGTTTTGGGTTTGAGCTCCACGGGCATTGCCACGCGCATCAGCCATTCGCACCTAGAGGGTTACCGCAAGCATCCTCTCATTTTGGGAGATTGGATTTACTATGACATTCAAAAACCATAAGGCAGGACAAAGTTCATGAGTGCCTATGTCATTCGTCGTTTGTGGCAAATGATTCCCACCTTGATGGGCGTCATTCTGTTGGTGTTTTTCTTGTTCAATTGGGTGGGGGGCGATCCCGCCTATTTACTGGCCGGTTTGTTTTCCAACCAAGAACAAATCGACAGCATTCGGGCCGAGCTAGGGCTTGACCAGCCCCTGACAGTTCAGCTTTGGATTTTTGTCAAACAAGTAGCCACTTTTAATTTTGGCAACAGCTGGACCACAGGCGAGTCGGTGGCCAGTATCTTTGCCTCGCGCCTGCCCGCATCGCTCACGCTCATGGCCCCTTTGCTCATCATCGAAACCATCGTGGCATTGGTCTTGGCCATTGGCTTGGCGTGGGTACGAGGCTCTTCCATTGACCGGGGCACCATGGTGGTGTTTACCGCGCTCATGTCGGTCAGCATCTTGGTCTTCATCATCCTGGGGCAATACATCTTGGCTTATCGCTTGGGATGGTTCCCCGTTCAGGGTTGGAGCGAAGATTATTGGAAAAACATCAGCACCTATGCGCCGTTGCCGATTTTGCTGGGCTTGGTGGTGAGCATTGCGCCCAACACGCGTTTGTTCAGAAGTTTTGTGCTGGACGAAGTGGACCAAGACTATGTGCGAACTGCCCGCGCAAAAGGTTTGTCGGAGCCGCGCGTGATGTTTGTGCATGTGCTTCGCAATGCGCTCATTCCGGTCATTACCTTTGTCATCTCCAATTTGCCTGGACTGTTGTTGGGCGCGTTTTTGCTTGAGCGGTTTTTTGGCATTCCAGGTGTTGGGCGTGAAATTATTTTGGCGGTGGAGCGCAGCGATTTTCCAGTGATCAAAGCCGTCACGGTGTACGTGGCCATTGCCACCATGATTTTTAATTTGATCGGTGATGTGCTTTATCGCTTGACCGATCCTCGCGTGCAATTGCGCTGAACTGGAATATTGATCTTATGAACAGCATGCATTCATCTATCGCGACAGGCACCAGCGAAGGGGCCTGGTCCCAAGCGTGGCGCCGATTTAAATCAGACGCCGTGGGTGTCTGGAGTGGCATCACAGTCATTCTGTGCCTCATTTTGGTTCTTTTCACTCTGCTGGGCAGCTTGGCTGCCAATTGGGAAAAAGAAGTGGCCATCGGTCACGCCCCACCTTCATGGACTCTGACCGATTCAGACCGAATTGATGCCAGTTCAGGCAGCGCTGGTTCACTGCCCAATGTGGTGCTTTACGAGCCAACACCCACCGATGTGGTCGATCCCATTGCGGCCCAATGGGAACTGGTCCAGAAGGCTGTGAAGCCTGCAGGCGATCAAGTCAACGCCTTGGCCACGCACTTGCCCATGGGGTCCGACAAATGGGGCAGGGATGTTTTGGCCAAAACCATCAAGGGTGCAGAGACCAGCATTTTGGTGGGTTTGGCTGCCGCCTTCATGGCCACTATTTTGGGTGCGGCCTTGGGAGCCGTATCGGGCTGGTATGGCGGAGTGGTGGACGATCTGAGCAACTGGCTTTACAACGTCTTTCATTCCATTCCTGGCATCTTGCTCATCTTGGCCATTGCGGCTGTTCTCAATACCAAGGGCACCATGGCGGTGGTCATTATTTTGGGCACCACGGGGTGGACGGGTACCTATCGGCTCATGCGCGGCGAATACCTCAAACACCGCCACCGTGATTATGTGAGGGCAGCCGATGCCATCGGTGCCTCCAACAATCGCAGAATGTTTGTGCACATTCTGCCCAATGTCAGCCACGTGATTTTGGTGCAGTTTTCTTTGCTCACGGTGTCTTGCATCAAGGCGGAAGTGATCTTGTCTTTCTTGGGTTTTGGCGTGCCTGTGGACGGTGTGTCATGGGGCACCATGCTGACCGAAGCTCAAAACGATTTGTTAGTGGGCAAGTGGTGGCAACTCCTGTCTGCAACCGCCGCCATGTCGATCTTTGTCACGGGCTTGTCTTTGCTGACCGATTCTTTGCGAGATGCTTTGGACCCCAAAGTGATCCATTGAATCTGCCCCCCTCAAAATACATTCATCCAATTTATGGCAACGCGCAGAACCCCACCCCCCTTGGCCAACATCTCCGACAATTTGTTGGAAGTGAAAAACCTCACGGTTGATTTCATCAGTGCCTCCAAGGCGCCGGTGCGTGCGGTGGAGGAAGTGTCCTTTGTCATTCCAAGAGAGCGAACAGTGGCCTTGGTGGGCGAGTCGGGCAGCGGCAAGTCGGTCAGCGCCTTGGCCATCATGGGCTTGTTGCCACCTCAAAATTCCAAAATTGCGATTCATTCGCGCATTGAGTACGACAATCGTTCCTTGCTCAACCTCAGCCGATTTGACTGGCAATTGATTCGTGGCTCTCGCATTGCCATGATCTTTCAAGATCCCATGACCTCGCTCAACCCTGTTTACACGGTGGGTTTCCAGTTGGCTGAAATGCTCAAAGTGCACAAACGCATGCCCAACAAGGAAGCCATGCAAAGGGCTTGTGCCTTGCTTGAAGAGGTGGGCATTCCAGAGCCTCAACGGCGCGTCAACGCCTATCCGCATGAGCTTTCTGGAGGGCAGCAACAACGCGTCATGATTGCCATGGCCTTGGCCTGTGAGCCCGAATTGCTCATTGCCGATGAACCGACCACCGCTTTGGACGTCACGGTACAGCGTCAAATTTTGTTGTTGTTGGCCGAATTGCGCGAGCGTCGCCGCATGGCCATGTTGTTCATCACCCACGATTTGGGCTTGGTGAGCGAGGTGGCCGATCATGCCGTGGTGATGCGCAAGGGCACTGTGCGCGAATCGGGGCCCGTGCGCACCTTGTTTGCAAACCCCCAAGACCCTTACACCAAAGCTTTGTTAAGTTGCAGGCCCAGCGTGGAGCGTCAGGGCAAACGCTTGCTCACCATTGACGACTGGATGGGTTCAAATTCTGCCGCCCAAGTACCCAACATCGACTTATCTGATGCGTCTCCTCAGATCGAGTCAGCTGTTGATGGGCCCGCGCATGCGGTCCAAGAAAAACCACTGCTAGAAGTTCAAGCTTTACGCAAAGTTTTCAAGCGTTCAGGAGAGTGGTTCAAGAGTGACGATTTTGTGGCCGTTGACAACGTGAGTTTCAAACTCATGCGCGGCCAAACGGTGGGCTTGGTGGGGGAGTCGGGCTCCGGTAAAACCACCGTGGGCTTGTGTTTGCTCAGGTTGCACCAAGCCACTGCGGGCAAGGTTTTGTTTGATGGCCAAAATTTGTTTGACATGAGCCATCAGCAATTTGCGGCATACAAACGCCGCTTGCAAATTGTCTTTCAAAACCCCTACGCGTCACTCAATCCCCGCTTCACGGTGGGCGAAATTTTGAGTGAGCCTATGCAACTCCATGGCATCGGTTCGGGTCAGGCCGATTGGGACAAACGCTCTTTGGCTTTGCTCGACAAAGTGGGCATGCCTGCCTCGGCACTCAAGCGTTATCCATTTGAGTTTTCAGGTGGACAGCGTCAGCGCATTGCGATTGCTCGGTCTTTGAGCTTGTCGCCTGAAGTGGTGGTGCTCGATGAAGCCGTCTCTGCTTTGGATGTGTCGGTTCAAGCACAAGTGCTTAACTTGCTCAAAGATTTGCAACAAGAGTTGGGCTTGAGTTATCTCTTTATTTCACACGACTTGGAAGTGGTTCGCTACATGTCCGATACCTTGTTGGTGATGAACAAGGGCCAGGTGGTGGAGCAGGGCAATGCGGCGCACATTTACGCGCAGCCCCAACACGCTTACACCCAAACCTTGTTGGCTGCGGTGCCTCAAATGCCTAGTTCTGTAGGGCCGGCAATTGCTTGAGCGTTTTTAAATAAGGCCGGGTCCAGGCCACCAAGGCAACGCAGAGGGTGCCCACGCCCGCGGCCATCAAAGAACTGCGCATGCCCCAGTGTTCGGCCATCCAGCCCCCCAATATGGCGCCAGGCCCAGCGGGCAACAAAATGAGCCAACGCATGGTGGTGGTCATGCGGCCGAGCAAATCAGTGGGCGTGAACGATTGCCTGAGCGACAAAAAATTGACAAAGAGCAGTGTGGCGCCCCAACTGAAACACACCAGCATCCAAGAAAACAAAACGATACTGGGTAACACACCTTCTAAAGCCAGAAGACCGAGCCAGCCTAAGGAGGTGATGCTGACGCCCACAATGAGTGCGGGGCCAGGTCCGATTCTTTGAGAAATTTTGGGCCCAACCAAACCGCCCAGCACCGAGCCAATGCCCAAGGTGATAAAGCTCAAGGAAACCAAAGTTTCGTCCAAACCCAAATCTTTCACTGCAAAAATAATTTGGACGGACAAAGCCAACTGCGCAAAAAACTGCCACGCCCCCACGGTGGCGGCCATCTCTAAAAGCATCTTCTGCGACCTCACGAAGGCCAAACCTTTTAAGAGTTCTTCCTTGAAGGATCTGTCTTTCCAAGTGGCCCTTGGCGCTACCTCTTCATGAATCTGAATGCCCCTGAGCATCAACACCGAACCAATGAGCAGCAGTGCGTCCATGACCAAGGCCAAAGGTGCGCTGAACACCCGGATGAGCAAACCTGCCATGCCCGGCCCCAACACCTCGGCCATCGAGCCCGCGATGGCATTTTGTGAATACGCCTGCACCAATTTGTCACGCCCCACCAATTGCGTTAAAACAATTTGCGACGCAGAGCCGGCAATGGTGTAGACCGTCCCCAATGCAAAACTGACCAAGTACATGAGGGGCATGTTGAGCATGTCTAAAGCCCAAGCCAGAGGAATGCTGAGCAATGCCACGCCCATGAAAATTTCACCGGCAATGTAGATGGGAAGCTTTTGCATGCGGTCTAAAAGAACGCCACCCGGCAATGAAAATAAGACAAAAGGCGCAATTTCCATGGCAGTTAGAAAACCCATTTGGGTGGGCGTGGCGTCAAGCAAAAAGACGGCCGTGAGCGGCAGCGCCAGCATGGTAATTTGGCCGCCCAAATTGCTGAAAAAGATGGAAAGCCACATTCGGCTGTAGCCGGGGATTTGAAAGAGGGGACTGTTAAATGGCGACATCAAGTTCCATGTTAACGCAAGATGTTTGAGTGATGTATTTAAACAACAAGTTGAAATTTTTTCATCAATTGTTCATATTCGAAAATTCGAAAATTTATACCAAAGAATTCATTTTGATTGTTTGCGAGTTCCCTCAGGAATTAACCCTACTTGCACCTGATGACGTCGCTGTGAATAATGAAATTTAGCAATTCAACATTGTTAAAAATTTTATTCACTTGATTGTTACTTGGCCTAAGGAGTATTCAATGCCATCTAGGATTCGAAATATCCGCCTGTCACCCATCGCGTTGGCAGTCATTACCGCAGTATCTGCACCTTTGGCATTCAGCCAATCTTCCGATCAGGAAGTGGTGGTGTCCGGTTCGCGCATCAAACGTGACAACTACACCACATCGGCCCCCGTTCAAATCATCCGCAACGAAGATTCCGTGTTGGCGGGTTTTTCTTCCACCACCGAAGTGTTGCAGGGCACTGCCGTGACTGGCGGCCAAGGTCAAATTAACAATGCCTATGGTGGCTATGTGACCGATGGCGGTCCTGGTGCCAATACCTTGGGTTTGCGCGGCTTTGCGCCTACTCGCTCCTTGATTTTGCTGAACGGTCGCCGCATGGCACCGTCGGGCACGCGTGGTGCCGTTGGCGCCGCCGACTTGAACACATTGCCTTCTAGCATCATTGACCGCATTGAAGTGCTCAAAGATGGCGCATCCTCCATCTATGGCTCTGACGCTGTGGCCGGCGTGGTCAACATCATTACCAAAACCAATTTGACCGGTGTCACGACCACATTGAACCAAACTGCCACAGAGCAAGGCGGCGGCAACACCACCAACTTCTCATTGGCGGGTGGCTTCGTGGGCGACAAGTCGCGTTTCTCTGGTTCATACAACATGACTCAGCGAACAGACCTGACATTGGGAGACCGTGACTGGACTCAGTGCAACACCGACTACCGCCGCAAACTGATTGGCACCACCATGGGCGACTGGGGTAGCTGGGACTATGTAGACCCAGCCACTGGCAAGCCAAAGTGCTATCCCATCACGGGCACCGGTTCTAACGGCGTGACCATCAACACCTTGGGTACTGCAACCCGCGCAGGTGTCGGTGCCCCAGGCTCGGTGGGCACCACCTTCAATCGTTGGAGACCCAATGCCAGCATCACCACAGGCTTTGTAGGCTATGAGGGTGTGGGCGGTGGTTCTAACAACATCAACGTTCGCGATGTGATTGAACCCCGTAAATTCAATTCTTCCTTGATTTCACCTGTGACCAATCACAACTTCTACGGTCAGGGAAGCGTGGACTTGGATGTGATGGGCAACGCTGAACTCTATTATGAGTTCTTGGCCAACCGCCGTGATTCATCTCAAGTGGGCTATCGCCAATTGTCACTCGACTACCCATTTGGCAGCCCGCTCATTCCAACCTCTATGGGTGTGACAAGCGCATTTGCAGCACCTTCAGCCATTACCAACGGGCAAAACATTGGTGTTCGTGGCTTTATCGGTTTTGGCAACGACAAGTCTTCTCAATCTGTAGATTTCAACCGCGCGGTTGTTGGCTTGCGCGGCGCACT
>Ga0114958_10002316_pt1 | contig 14347 bp, 6 predicted proteins | sample C_130208_EF_Meta_FD_89577 | JGI IMG/M metagenome (GOLD analysis project Ga0114958, IMG submission 89577) | Freshwater microbial communities from Lake Croche, Canada to study carbon cycling - C_130208_EF_MetaG | ecosystem: Environmental > Aquatic > Freshwater > Lake | place: Lake Croche, Canada... | reverse complement strand
GTTGGACACGTGGGTATGCGACAATGAACTACAACATTATCCGTTTCTCGGATGTATTGTTGATGGCTGCTGAAGCAGAAATTGAAGCAGGAAGTTTAACAACTGCGTTAGGGTATATCAACCAAGTTCGTAATCGTGCAGCTAATCCAGCTACGTTTGTAAAAAACAAAAAGACAGGCTTAGACGAAGCTAATTATGTAATTTCTCCATATCCTGCATTTGCAGATAAGGCGGAAGCAACTAAGGCCGTTCGTTTAGAGCGTATGCTTGAATTAGCTACCGAGGGACATCGTTTCTTTGACTTAGTTCGTTGGGGTATAGCTGCGAAAGCATTGAATCCTTATTTAGCTTATGAGGGTAAAATTTTGGTGACGATGTTTGGTGGTGCTAAATTCACTACGGGACGTGAGTTTTTACCTATTCCTCAAGCACAAATTGATATCACAGGTTCTACTATTTTAAAGCAGAATCCTAGTTATTAATTCGTGAATTTTATTTGTTAAAAAGGTGGGAACTTGTTCCCACCTTTTTAATTTCTATTGATTGAAAATAACCATATGCGAAGCATTACACGATTTACCTTATTAATTTTTGCCATTCTATTGGTATCCTGTAAGAGTAAAACCACGTTTGAATTACTATCCAGTGAGGAAACGGGTATTCATTTTTCAAATCAGATTAACGAGAATGATTCTCTGAATATTTTGAAGTATGAATACCTCTATAATGGGAGTGGCGTAGGTACAGGCGATTTTAACAATGATGGCCTTCTCGATCTTCTATTTTCTGGTAATCAAGCCGATGCGGCCCTTTATTTAAATAAAGGCAACATGAAGTTTGAAGATGTGTCAAAAAAAGCAGGAATTAATACCTTACATCGATGGTGTGCTGGGGTAAGTATTGTGGATATTAATGGCGATGGCCTCTTGGATTTCTATATTTCTTCCACCATGAAGAAGGCGGATAAGGATCGGGAGAATATGTTGTTTGTCAATCAAGGCATTAAAAATGGCATTCCCTCGTTCAAGGAAATGGCTGCTGAGTATGGCGTGAACGACAATGGGCATAGTGAACATGCCGCGTTTTTTGATTACGATAAGGATGGGGATTTAGATTTGTATGTTCTTACAGATCAAATAACCGAGTTTCCTTCCATGTATCGGGAAAAAGTTATCGATGGCTCTCACCCCAATACCGATCGGCTTTATCGGAATGATTGGTCCAAAGAAAAAAATCATCCGGTATTCACCCATGTTTCCAGGAAAGCAGGAATTAATATCGAAGGTTTTGGCTTAGGTTTGAATATTTGTGATATCAATGCTGACAACTGGCCCGATATCTATGTCACCAACGATTATGTGACCAATGACCTCTTGTATATCAATAACCATGACGGCACATTTACCGACAAGTCAAAAGACTATTTTAAACACACGAGCCTTTCTGCCATGGGAAATGATGTGGCGGATATTAACAATGATGGCCTTGCAGATATTATTGCCTTGGATATGTTACCTAAGAGCAATGAACGAAAAAAACAGTTAGCCCCTGCCAATCATTACCAGACCTATCAAAATAGCGATAAATATGGCTACACATACCAGTACATGCGGAATACCTTGCAATTAAATACAGGGAAAAATGTGGATGGAAGTCCAAAACCCTTTCAAGAAATCAGTTTAATGGCCGGAGTCGCAGAGACAGAATGGAGCTGGTGTCCCTCGCTTGCTGATTTTGATAACGATGGATATCGGGATTTAATGATAACAAATGGCTTTCCTAAGGATGTTACTGATCGAGACTTTATGTCCTACCAAGTAGAATCTTCACGTATTTCATTCATTGACGAGATGTTAGAAAAATTGCCAGTCATTAAAGTCAATAATTATGCCTTTAAAAATATGGGTGGCTTGAAATTTCAAGATGTAAGTGCTGCATGGGGAATCCAGGTACCTTCTTTTTCAAATGGAGCAACCTATGGCGATCTCGATAATGATGGTGATTTAGACTATGTCGTTAATAATATAAATGATGAAGCTTTTGTTTACCGTAATAACACGAGGGAAGAGCAGCCAGACAAGGCCCATTTCATTCGTGTCAAATTTCAAGGAACTGGGTTAAATACGCAAGCTTTAGGTGCTAGAGTTGAGGGAGTTTTTACAGACGGCACTCGATTTTATTATGAAAACACGCCATATAGAGGATATTTGTCAAGTGTTGAAGCCGTAGCTCATATCGGTTTAGGTGCTAAAAGAATGAAAGAGTTGCATATAATATGGCCTAACGATCGAATGGAGGTTATAAAATATCCTAAGATTGACCAAGTGCTCCTTGTGAAAATAGGGAATGCGAAATTACCTATGCAAACGATGTTTAGCCAACAAGCGCCTCTTTTACAAGATATAAGTGAGTCTCTGCAAATGACGGATGTCCATCAGGAGTATGACTTTGTTGATTTTAATTTCCAAAGTTTATTGCCATTTAAAATGTCAGAGTTGGGACCAGGAGCTTCTGCGGGGGATGTGAATGGAGATGGCCTTGAAGACTTTTTTATGGGAGGTTCTAAGTTTTATTCGGGAACATTTTATCTGCAACAGGCTTCTGGTAAGTTTTTAAGAAAACCAATCGAAGGCGTTAAGGAACTGAAAACTAAATTCGGAGAAGATTTAGGTACTTTGTTAATCGACATGGATCATGATGGTGATCTTGATTTATATATTGCAAGAGGGGGTACGGAGGATAAGGCTTTTGCCGCTAGCCTCCAAGATGTAATTTATTCAAATGACGGGAAAGGAAATTTTACAAAGGTTGGGAATGCCCTGCCTGCTTTTTTTGAAAGTAATTCGGCTGTTAGGTCAGTAGATTTCGATCGAGATGGTGATCTAGATATTTTTGTTGGTGGTCGAAATGTGCCTTTTGCGTATCCACAAGGTACGGTTTCCAGGCTTTTAAGAAATGATTCGAAACCAGGTCAAATTAAATATACAGATGTAACAGCTTCTGCCGCACCTCAATTATTGAAAAAATCCTTGATTTGTGACGGAATATGGTCCGATGTCAATGGCGATGGATGGCCCGATTTAATAGTGGCCGGGGAATTTACCCCTATCCAAATATATGAAAATCAAAAAGGTAAATTAGCTTTATTGCAAGATTCTGGTTTGGAAGGTGCAACGGGCCTTTGGGCTTCCTTGTCTGCTGCAGATTTTGATCAAGATGGTGACCCAGATTTAATTGCCGGCAATATGGGCAAAAACACGCTATTAAAGGCTACGAAGACCCAGCCTGTGGAGGTTTTACATGGAGATTTGGATGGGAACGGTGTTTATGATTTAGTGCCTTTTGTTTATTTTCAAGATGCACATGGTACTTATAAATCCTTTCCTTTATTTGGTAAGGACGATACGCATAAACAACTTAATTCAACACGCGGGCGCTATGTGTATTACAAGGATTTTGGACTGGCGACCCAAGATAATTTGCTTTTAGAATCCGAAAAATCGAAAGCTGAGAAATTAGCCTTTGTTGAAAATGCATCCGTCTATATCGAAAATCTTGGTAAGGGAAAATTTAAAATTCACGAATTGCCAGAGATGGCCCAGGTTTCTGCTATCCATGGAATGCAAGTTATTGACATAAACCAAGATGGGTATTTAGATATCTTATATGTAGGAAATAATTTTGCCAATGAGGTTTCTTCTGGCCGTTATGATGCATCCAACGGCGGCCTTTTATTGGGAAATGGGAAAGGTAATTTTACCTATTATTCGAATTCAGGTTTTATGGTCACTGGCGATGCCAAAGCCTTAATCGGTTTACAGCTAGGAAAAGACCAATTAGGTTTTATTGCCTTTCAAAATAGAGGCCCGATGCACTTCTTTAAACCTTTGAAAGCATTCGAGAAAATAGGTTCTTCAAATAAGGATTTTAGCTATCAATTCTTGGATAAGCAACAACATATTTCGTGGACGAATGGATCATCCTATCTAAGTCAAAGTCAAAATGCGCAACTCTATGCACCGAAAGGGGCTAAACTAATGAATTAGGTTTTTGAAATAGGTGAGTTGGAGACCCGGTGTGATTTTCCCAACGGATTTAACCACATCATAAAGATAATTACCCAAGATAATATCAATGTCTCCATCTTTATCCATATCAGCGGCATCCATTACAATATATTTTCCCCCGGGAGGGATATTTAAATTGCTAATGTTGAATTGAAAGTTTCCTTGATTTTGGAAATATAAAAAGGACTCCATCTTACCTTTGTCATTTTCCGCGAAAAAGGCAATCATGGCCATATCTAAATCCCCATCTTGGTCAAAATCTCTTGCCACTGTTTTGGAGGCTCCATAGGCTGGGTAAAAGTACTTTTCTTTGAAATTATTGCTTCCATCATTTAAAAAGAGGTGAACACCATGATAGGCTTTTTTAGATCTTGAATAGTCTGCATTGTCTCCATTAGATATGATTATATCATCGTAGCCGTCTTTATTCATATCAGCAACTTCCATAAAACTACTACCAAAAACGGAGTCAAATTGCAAAAGAGGCTTCTCGACAAATAACCCATTTCCTTTGTTGATAAACAAAGAAACCCCTTCCCTCGATTGTCCAAATAAGACCAATAAATCCGGCTTTCCGTCTTTCGTATAGTCTTTTATGACAATGTTTCTGGATCCGGCCTGCATCTTCAACACGGTTCTCTTGCCAGACTTTCCATCGACTAGGACTAATTGCCCCTGCTCATACCCGAATTCGCAAATGACATAATCGTCCACCTGATCTCCATTAAAATCACTAATTTGGATATCTACGGGTCTTTTTAAGGAATCTACCACGTAATTCATTTTTCCTTGCTTCGAGATGCGCAAAAGATTCCCCAATTTCTCATCATTCGGGTGCATTTTCCCGATGGCCAACAAATATGTTTCATCCCCCTTAAATTGGGTTAATGAGATTGGACTCTTCATGATTTGCGTATTTTTCAAATTCATTTGCCCATCTAAAACCCATAGGTTACGACTCCTTGTCCCTACCCAAGTTTCTTTTTTTTCTGGATGAATTCGGATGGAGGTGACGCCACCCATGGCATCTATTTTCGATATAAATTCCCCCATTTTGAAATGCAATGGATCTGTGGAAATGGGACTTCTATTTTTCTGAGGTAATGGCTTTTCAGGCGCGTTCTTTAGGTAATATTCGACAATTAAGTCATATTCCTCTTGGGTAATTTTCGCAATATCTGGATAAATATCCATCTGAATGGCACTGGTATATTGTTCCTCAGAAATGCGGGTTAGAAGTTCAAATCGGTCACCTAATCCAAGCCGAAGTGCCATTTCAGGCAAAACACCTTCTTTCCATGTCTTTTTGTCTAATAAAGATGGGTCCGGAAACTTATGGCAGGAGGAACACGTTTTTTTGGCGAGGGCTTCTGCGCGCACTTCTTTTGATTGTTGGCAACCATAGATGACAATACTCAGAACGCAAATGGAAAGTAGTAATCGCATGTTATTAAATCATATTTTAAGGAACGCGGAGGGAATCGGATGATTTTACGATATTTTCCTTGATCTGTTTCGAGCGTTGTTAACGGATATGTGGGCTTAATGCCCTTAAATACGTATCTGCCTGAGGTTTTAATGGACTTAGCGGATAGATTAGAATGAATTTTTCAATTGCATCAAATATTTGCCAATACCCTTTATTCCGCTTTTTCATAGCACCATTAAAAATACAATTTTATCTTTCAATTACCTAGTTGGAAATTAATTTTTCTCATCGAGCCAGCGCTTGATCTGAATGCGCAATTGGGGTGTTTTGGCTTTTCCTACCACTTTTTCTAAGGCGTCGACGGGTGCATCGTACATATTTCGGATGGTTCCGAAATGTTTCAATAATTTTTCGGCCGTTAATTTTCCGATGCCATCTAATTCTTCCAATTGGCTCACAATAAAATGTTTACTTCGTTTATTTCGATGGGCGGTGATTCCGAAGCGATGGGCTTCATCTCGGAGTTGTTGGATTAATTTTAAGGATTCTGATTTTTTATCGATGTATAAGGGAAGCGTATCTTCTGGGAAATAGATTTCTTCGAGGCGTTTGGCGATGCCGATCACAGGGATTTTCCCATAGAGCCCGATGGATTTCAGTGCTTCGCAGGCGGCGGATAATTGGCCTTTGCCCCCGTCGATGATGATGAGGTCGGGCAAATCGCTTTCTTCTTCGACTTGGCGGGTGTATCGTCGGGCGACCACCTCGCGCATGGTGGCGAAGTCGTCGGGACCAACCACGGTTTTCGGAGTGAAAAGGCGATATTCTTTTTTGGCCGGTACGCCTTGAAGGAAACAAACCATGGCGGATACGGGATTGGTGCCTTGGAGGTTTGAATTATCGAAGCATTCGATGTGTTTCGGAAGCGTGCTGAGACGAAGGTCATTTTTAAGGGTAAGCATGACGCGCATTTTTCGGTCGCCCCCACTTTCTTCGGCGGCTTTTCGGTCGGCCTTTTCTTTGCGGAAATAGAGGACGTTTTTGAGGGACATGTCGAGCAATTTCTTTTTGTCGCTCATGACAGGCACGGTATTTTTGACCCCTTTGAATTCGATGGCCATGGGGATATTGGTCAAAATCTCTTTGGCCTCACTTTGAAACTGATCTCTTTTTTCCCAAATCAGCATAGTGAGGAGTTCGGATTCGTCCTCGTTTAATTTCTTTTTGACTTCCCAGGTTTGGGATTGGGTGATGGTACCGTTAATGACCTTCATGAAATTCATGTAGGCGAGGGAATCGTCGGCCACCATGCTAAAGACGTCCACATCGTGAATGGCAGGATTAACGACGGTGGAACGGGCTTGGTAATTTTCCAGCAATTCCCATTTTTCCTTCATTTCTTGGGCCACTTCGAAAGCCAAACGGGCGGAGGCCTCGTTCATTTTCTCCACGAAATATTGCTTCGGCTTTTGAAAATGACCTTTGAGAATTTGGGTGACGGAATCGATGTATTCCAAATAGGTCGATTCGTTTTGTAACCCTTCGCAGGGGCCTTTGCAATTGCCGATGTGGTATTCCAAACAGACCTTAAATTTTCCTTGTTCGATGTTTCCGGGTTTCAAGGCTAGGGCGCAGGTGCGGAGTGGGTATAATTGATGCAATAATTCCAACAGCGCGTGCATCGATTTCGGGTTTGCGAATGGGCCAAAATAGGTGCCGATTTGATGATCGATGCGACGGGAAGTGATGAGCCTGGGAAAATGTTCTTTCGTTAAACAGATAAATGGATAGGTTTTATCGTCGCGCAGGAGGATGTTATATTTCGGTTGGAATTGCTTGATGAGCGTATTTTCCAATAAAAGTGCATCGAATTCTGAATGCACGATGGTGAATTCGACCCGACGAATCTGAGATACCAGTTTCCGGGTTTTGGTATCGTGATTTTTAGGATTGTTAAAATAACTGCTGACGCGATTCTTTAAATTTTTGGCTTTGCCAATGTAGATAAGTGTAGCTCCTTCATCAAAATAGCGGTAAACCCCAGGTTCCTCGGGAAGGCTGCTCAGCATGGTTTTTGGGTCGAAGGAAATCATGGCCTCAAAAATAAGGATAAAATTGTGTTTTTCGAATATTTCGTTTTTTATGCTTGATTGAATATTCAAGGCATTTTCTATCGAAAATTATGAATGGATCTAACGTCTTGGAAATTGGCATTATGTCAACTCGTAGTATCATTTCGCTCAATTGTATCCATTTAATAAAATAAAAAAACGGTATTTTGATGATTTTTGAATAATTCAAAAGTAAAATTTTAAAAAATCAATTTTGGGTTTGTTTATTTTCTGCTTCTTTTTTTATTTTATCTAGCTTTTAAGGCTGCATAGGGCTTATTACATGAATTAAAATTTAAAATTACTTTAATTACACGAAAGTAATTATTGTACTTTTTGAATATTTAATTTACTTATATGTAAGCATGCTTTATGTTTAAATTTAAAAAGAAAGGAGGACCACATTTGAATTAACAAACCCTAAAAACCAATTTTTATTAATTTGAAAACCATTTAAAACTTTATTATGAAAAACAAATTTTATCAAAGTCTACGAGGCTTTCTTTTGCTCGCAATTGTGATGCTTGGAAGTTTTTCGTCATTCGCCCAAGGTCGTAAAGTAACTGGTAAGGTTACCGGTACCGATACGCAAGGGATTCCTGGAGTTAGTATTTTAGTAAAAGGTACAAATACAGGAGCTACTACAGATGGAAATGGTGCATTTAGTGTGAATGTGAATTCTGCTAATGCTGTTTTAACGATTTCGGCTGTAGGTTATAAAACTCAATCAGTTAATGTTGGATCTCAATCATCAATTTCTGTTGTATTACAGGAAGATGTGAGTCAGTTAAGCGAGGTCATTGTGACAGGTTACTCCGTTACAAACAAGAAGGAATCAACTGCTGCCGCATCTATTGTAAAGGCAAAGGATTTACAGATTTCTCCTTCAGGTAACGTAGAGCAGCAATTGCAAGGACGTGTGGCTGGTATCACGTTGATCACGAACGGTCAGCCAGGTACAAGAAGTATCATTCGTGTGCGTGGTTTTGGTGCCTTCGGTGGTAACGAACCTTTGTACATTGTGGACGGAGTACCCGTAGGTAGTACTGATTTTCTTTCTCCAGATGATATTGAGTCGACTACCGTCTTGAAAGATGCGGCTGCGGCTTCTATCTATGGTGCTCGTGCGGCGAACGGTGTAATCGTTTACACAACGAAGCGTGGTGCTAAAGGAAAAAAAGGATTAACTATTACATATGATGGACTTTATGGGGGAACTGATCCTAACGTGGCAGGTGCTCCTAAAATGTTGACTCCTCAAGAAGAAGCTGATTGGACCCATGTGGCTTACCGTAATAATGCGGCGGCTACGGGAACTGCGGTTCAGTATTCGCACCCACAATATGGAACTTCTGCACAGGCTACATTACCTGCATATTTACATGCAAATGGTGCGAATGGTGTAAGAGGTTCTGTGGATATGGCAGCCATTCAAGCTGCTTACGCGGCGAATCCTTTGACTACTTTCTTGATTAAACCCAATTTAGCGGGTACGAATTGGTACGATGAGATTACTCGTTTTGCTTCCACTTCGCGTCATTCCTTAGGAATTTCAGGAGGGACAGAGAATGGACGTTTTTATTTAGGAATTTCAGGACAAGAGCAACAAGGTATTTTGTTAGAAAATGAATTCAAACGTTATTCAGCTCGTTTTAACTCGGAGTTTAATTTAGGTAAGAAAGTTCGTGTAGGTGAGAACTTACAGTTTACGTATCGTTCAGTTCGTGGTCAATCAGGTGGTAATGGTGGATTAGGTATTGCGGGTGATGAATCTGTGATTTTATCTGCTTATCGTATGCCTACGATCATTCCTGTATTTGATGAATTTGGATCTTATGCAAGTACGAAGGCGGCAGGATTTAACAACCCTCGTAATCCGGTTCGTCAGATCATGCGTAACAACTTGAATGATAATAACTTTAATGCGAATGCAGTCGGTAACGTTTATGCTGAGTATGAGCCAATCAAAGATTTGATTATCAGATCTAGTTTAGGTGGTCAGTTTAATAGTTCGGCGTATAAAGATTATAACTTTAAGTATTTAGGAGACTCTGAGCCTGAGGCATCTGATTCATTTAACGAGGGATCTGGATATAATTTTGCTTGGGTTTTATCTAACACAGCAGCTTATAATTACCAATGGAGAAAACATGGTGTTAAAGTTTTAGCAGGTTTAGAGGCATTAAATACAGGAGCAGGTCGTAACATCAGTGGATCGGGTATTAACCCATTCTCAATGGACTTAGACTTCGTTACTTTAAATGCGGTACAATCACCAGTAGTGAACTCTTCTTTATTTAGCGGGGTTAATTTCTACTCATTATTCTCTAAGTTAGATTATAACTTTAATGAAAAGTATTATTTTACAGGGGTTGTTCGTCGTGACGGTTCCTCTCGTTTCGGTTCTCAAAGCCGTTATGGTATCTTCCCTGCGTTCTCTGCTGCTTGGCGTGTAACATCTGAAGAATTCATGAAAGATCTTCCTTCGATCACAGATTTGAAAATTCGTGGTGGTTGGGGTGAAATGGGTAACTCGAACAACGTAGACCCAGCGAATCAGTTCTCTTTATATGCGGCTAACCGTGGAAACTCATTTTATCCGATTGCTGGACAAAGTTCAGGAGCTAACGAAGGTTACTTCCGTTCACGTATTGGAAATGATGCGGCTAAGTGGGAGACCTCAGAAACATTAAATATTGGTTTTGACGCTACCTTATTAAATGGTAAGTGGGAATTAGTATTTGATGTTTGGAGAAAAGATACACGTGATTTGTTATTCAATGTGCCTCTTCCAGCGGTTGTGGGTAACTTAGCTTCTGCTCCAGCGGTTAACGTAGCTAAAATGCGTAACCAAGGTATTGATTTCCAAATCATTAATCGTGGAAACATTACGTCTGACTTGAAATATGAAGTAACGATCAATAATTCATTTTTACAAAATGAGATTGTTGCCTTTGCGCCAGGTATCACTAACTTAACGGGTGGTGGATTCCGTGGTATTACTCCAGTAAGAATGGAAGTAGGACGTTCTCTTTCTGCATTCTATGGATATAAAGTATTAGGATATTTCAATTCTGCTGCTGAAGTTGCATCTGCTCCTGCACAATCGGGTGCTGGTGTGGGACGTTTCCGTTACCAAGATACCGATGGAGATGGAAAAATTACTCCAGCTGACCGTACGTATTTAGGATCACCTGTACCCACTTACACAGGGGGTATCAACGTAGGCTTGACATACAAGGATTTCGAATTTAGCGCGTATATGAACGTTTCAGCAGGTAACAAAATCTGGAATCAGCAAAAATGGTTTACTGATTTCTTTGGAACATTCCAAGGTGCTGGAAAAGGAGAGCGTGCGAAACAATCCTGGACGCCTGCTTTAGGAAATGCTGCATTAGCTCCAATTTGGGAGTCGGCTTCAAACATTTCAACTTCAGGTGCTGAGAACTCATGGTATGTTGAAGACGGAGATTACCTTCGTTTCCAAAATATCTCATTGGGGTATAATATTCCATCGAAGTATTCTTCTAAGTTAGGAATTAAGCGCGCGAAGTTTACAGTTTCGGCTACGAACTTGTTTACAATCACTGCATACAAAGGATTGGATCCAGGTGTTGGTGGTGCTGCTGATACTGGATTTGGTATTGATGTGGGTAACTATCCAGTTTCTCGCGGATTTAACGCATCGATTAACTTGAATTTCTAATTTAGCGAAAGCCAATTTTAAAGTATTAAGAAAATGAAAAAATATCAAATTTTAAAGCGAATAGCTTTAGTGAGTGCGTCAGCGTTTATGTTGACCTTCGCTTGTAAGGATCAGTTTTTGGAAGTTGCACCTACGGGCTCTTTAGCTCAGGCACAATTATCTTCCAAAGCAGGTGTTGAGGGTGCCTTAATTGGCGCCTATGCGCAATTGGCAGCCAAAGGTTTCTCTCGTTTGGGAGCGGCTAATAACTGGGTTTGGGGTTCAATTCGTGGTGGTGAAAATAACAAGGGAACTGACCCAGGTGATTACACGGCCATTAACCCAATCCAACGGTATGAGATTGATGCCACGAATGGAGATATGAATGATTCATGGAAAGCTAAATATGAGGGTATTGCACGTTGTAATGCTGTAATCAATTTGGCGAATGGATCAACGGCTCTTTCAGCTGCTGACAAAACTCGTATTGTAGCAGAGGCACGTTTCTTACGTGGTTTCTATTATTTCGAATTGAAGCGTTTATGGAATTCTGTTCCATACGTGGATGAGAAAGTAGGATATGGCCAAGGAATTGAAAAAGTTGCGAATACTCCAGCTATTTGGGATAAAATCGAAGCTGATTTCAAACATGCCTATGATAACCTACCTGAAACGCATTCAGATGCGGGTCGCGCGAACAAATGGGCTGCAGGTGCTTTGTTAGGTAAAGTATATGTTTACCAAGCTAAATGGGCAGATGCAAAAGCACTTTTGACTACGGTTATCACGAACGGAAAAACGACTAATGGTAAGAAATACGGTTTGGTTCCAAAATTTGCTGAAATTTTCAATGCTGAAAATGACAACAATGAGGAAGCAGTTTTTGCTATGCAATCATCAATGAATACGGGTAATACAAATAACGCGAATGGTTTTGACGACTTGAACTACCCTTATAACACGGGTGCTGATGGTCCAGGTAACTGTTGCGGTTTCTTCCAACCAACTTTCTCGATGGCGAATGCGTATCGTACAGTAGGTGGATTACCAATTCTTTCTGAGCAAGCTGATGGAACTCCTGATTATAATTTACCTGCTAATGCAGTTAAGAATGATTATAACATAAATTCCAATGCTGCATTTACAGAAGATACTGATCCATTAGATCCACGTATTGACCATACAATTGGTAGTCGTGGTATCCAATACTTAGACTGGATCGAGCATCCAGGTGCGAACTGGATCCGTTCTCAAGTGTATGCTGGTCCATATTCTCCTAAGAAATATGTGTACTACAAGCGTCAAGAGAATACATTGACAGATGGTTCTGGTTGGACTCGTGGGTATGCTACGATGAACTTCAATATCATTCGTTTCGCTGATGTGCTTTTATTAGCGGCTGAGGCTGAAATCGAAGCTGGAAGTTTGACTACTGCTTTAGGTTATATCAACCAAATTCGTAATCGTGCAGCTAATCCTGATGGTTTTGTTACTAAAGGAGGTAAGCCAGAAGCAAATTATGATATCAAGCCTTATGCTGCTTTTGCTGATAAAACTGCTGCAACTAATGCACTTCGTATGGAGCGCTTGTTAGAGTTAGCTACTGAAGGTCATCGTTTCTTCGATTTAGTTCGTTGGGGTACAGCCAGCAAGACTTTGAATGCATACTTGAAATACGAATCTAAGTGGTTAGTAACTAAGTTTGGTGGTTCAAAATACACTTCAGGAAAAGATGAGTATTTACCTATTCCACAAGCACAAATTGATATTCAAGGTTCTTCTGTGTTAAAGCAGAATCCAGGATATTAATTAATTATTTTGTGATTTTTTAAAAAAGGTGGGGAGAATTTCCCACCTTTTTTTTATTAATTTTATAGGATTAAAATAGGCCATGAAATTCATTCTTTATCCTTTTATTCTAATTTCCTGTTTCATTTTTTACTCCTGTAAAACGAAATCGACGTTTGAACTTATCCCCAGCCAAGATTCTGGTATTGAATTCAATAATCAAATAGTGGACAATGATACACTCAATATTTTAACCTACGAATATCTGTATAATGGCAGTGGCGTAGGCTTAGGTGATTTTAATGGAGATGGCTTATTAGATGTGTTCTTTTCTGGAAGTCAGGTCGACAGCAAATTATATTTAAATCAAGGAGATTTCAAGTTTACAGATATTTCAAAAACGGCTGGCATAAACACCCAAGGTCGTTGGTGTTCGGGTGTTTCCGTTGTCGATATAAATGCCGATGGATTATTAGATATCTACGTGTCTAGTACCATGAAAAATGCGGCAAAAGATCGCGAAAATCTGTTGTTTGTTAATCAAGGAGTAAACAATGGAATGCCTACTTTTAAGGAAATGGCCCAGGAATATGGAGTGAATGATTCTGGCTATTCAGAGCATGCCGCATTTTTCGATTATGATCGCGATGGGGATTTAGATTTATATGTGTTGGTCGATGTAATTGATCAACATCCTGCCTTATTTCGACCTAAAGTTACTGATGGTTCCTATGCAAATACCGATCGTTTGTATCGTTGCGATTGGTCTGCAGATCTTAAACATCCTGTGTATACCAATGTTTCTAAAGAAGCTGGAATTACGATTGAGGGATTTGGGTTAGGCGTGGCCATATGCGATATTAACCAGGACAATTGGCCCGACATTTATGTGACCAACGATTATGTATCAGATGATTTATTGTATATCAATAACCACAATGGGACTTTCACAGATCAGTCCAAAAAATATTTTAAACATACCAGTTTAACGGCGATGGGGAATGAGGTCGGAGATGTCAATAATGATGGTTTAGCTGATATCATAGCCTTAGATATGTTGCCAAAAAATACAGAAAGAAAGAAACAATTAGCACCTCCCAACAACTACCAAACCTATATTAATAGTGATCAATTCGGCTTTACGTATCAATACATGCGCAATACATTTCAATTAAATTCAGGTAAACAGGCCGATGGTTCCAGTAAACCTTTTCATGAAATCAGTTTAATGGCAGGTATTTCCGAAAGCGAGTGGAGCTGGTGTCCT
>Ga0114958_10002315_pt1 | contig 14355 bp, 12 predicted proteins | sample C_130208_EF_Meta_FD_89577 | JGI IMG/M metagenome (GOLD analysis project Ga0114958, IMG submission 89577) | Freshwater microbial communities from Lake Croche, Canada to study carbon cycling - C_130208_EF_MetaG | ecosystem: Environmental > Aquatic > Freshwater > Lake | place: Lake Croche, Canada... | reverse complement strand
TCGTCAAAGCTGGGCCATTCGTAATCACCCGATTCCTGGGCGAGTAGCGTTTCATAACATTCAATTTTGACGGTACTGCTAGGTGGCATATGCACTGCATCTGTCAGGCAGATCCAGTGCTGAACGGTTGGACATTGAGCCTGAAGGCTCTCGATTAAGGGCAGAAAGGTCGTATCAAAGAACACGACCTGATCTTCGGCGTGATTGACGATATAGCGCAATTGCTCGGCAAATAGTCTAGGGTTGAGCGTGTGGCAGACGCGGGCACTGCCCGAGACGCCATAGTAGATTTCAAGATGTCGGTAGCCGTTCCAGGCAAAGGTGCCGATGCGCGCGCTTGGCTTGACCTGCAGGCGATCAAGCATTTGCGCCACTTGTTTAGCGCGTGTGTGGCATTCAGCATAGGTATAACGATGGATATCGCCTTCGGTGCGTCGCGAAACGATCTCTGTGTCAGCATGGTGTCGTGCAGCATGACTTAACAGCCCTGATATCAGCAGGGGCTGCGACATCATTTGACCCATCAAAAGCGCTGAGTTCTCGATTACTTTTGCCATGGTTTGTCCTTGTCTCGCGTGTGCATACTTACTTTTGCCAGGCTTGTCCTAAAAACAAGGAAGGCCTGACGCTTCTTTTAGTTCCTATCATATCGTTAACTTGAAAGGTAAACTCGGGCTTCTGCAAAGTTGTAATGTTTTAATCAAATCTTTGGGCCGGACCGTACTCACGATCGAACGTGATCGCACGTAAGCGTTAGTGAGGTAATGACCCTCTGCCAGCGCTGTTTTGGATAGTAAATTTGGAGCATCATGTGAAATTGCCATACTTCTGTACTTTCTTATTGTCGTGTTCGCTACTTTTTGGCGTCGCACAACCCTGTACTTTTGCTCAAGAGTTTCCTTCGGGGCAAACCATCTCGATTATTGTGGGCTTTGTGGCGGGCGGCGCGACCGATACTTCGACTCGCATTATCGCTAAAGAGTTGTCGACTAATCTTGGGCAGCCGGTGGTCGTTGAGAACAAGCCTGGCGCCGGCAGCATGTTAGCGGCCCAATATGTTGTGAATGCCAAAGCGGATGGCACCGTATTGATGCTTGGGTCGATCGGGCCAATAGCAGTCATGCCTCACTTAATGAAGCTGTCGTTTGACCCATTACGTGATTTGGCACCTATCACGATGGGGGTCAGTTTTCCAAATGTGTTGGTGGTGCCGCCGTCATTAAACATTACGACCCTTGCTGAGTTTGTTGCCTTAGCCAAAAAAAATCCTGGCAAGCTGACGTATGCCTCAACAGGCGTGGGTTCGGCTGCCCATTTAGCGGGCGAGCTTCTTGGGCAACGCGCCGGCATTGAAATCGTACACATTCCCTATAAAGGCGGCAGTGCGGCGATGATTGATTTGCTTGGCGACCGGATCGAGGCGTACTACTCGACACCGTCGTCGGCCGCGGCACATATCCTAAACAAAAAATTGGTCGCGATTGCGACAACGGGTTTGACCCGGCCTGATTCTCTGGTCGGTTTACCCACCATTGCTGAGTCGGGCTACCCCGAATTCAACGCCACAAACTGGTATGCCTATTTAGCACCGGCAAAGACTCCGACACCGATTCTTGAGCGCTGGAATACTGAATTTGTCAAAGTACTGACTACTCCCTCGGTGAGAGAGGCCTTGCTTTCACACGGTCTCACCCCTGATCCGATGAGCCGTCAGGCGTTACGCGACTATATGGCTAAAGAGTCTGCGATTTGGAAAGCAGTGATTCAAGAGCGAAATATTAAGATGGATTAGATTGCAGCTCACAGGGCTGTGTTGCGACGCCAGACCCGCGGACGGATCAAATCTCGGATCTTGCAGGCCAATACAGGATCCGAGAAAAATGAGTGAGCTAGGTTACGGTTGCTCGCGCCGCACGATTTGAACGCTGCGCCGTTCGTGCTCTTTGTTGTAGCTAAAGGCAAACGGCACAGGCTTGACTTCAGTGGCCTGACGATAGGCTTGAGCCAGTGATTGTTGTTTGTGCGGGCTAAATTGTTCGAAAGGTAAAGAAAAGCCACCGTACAAATCGACTTTTCCAATCTTTTTTAGTTGGGCGTAGTCGACGCCAGTTTCGTCTTGAACCACTATCGGCGAATTTTTGACGATCATGTCCCGAAGCACGATAAAGTTACCATCTTGCAAGAGATGCGATGCCGCTTTGATGAGCATCGGATGTTGGGTCATGTGGCTCAGCCAGCCTCGCATCGATTCTTTGATCAAAAGATTTTGATCAGATAGGTCAAGGCTGACATAATCAAGTGCAACGGTCTTGCCATTTTTTTTCAAGACAAGACGTACAGAATTCCAGGAGCCCGCAGATTTGATAAATTGCCCAGATGCTGAGTCATAAGCGATTGGATACATTTCAGCGACGTCATAGCCCGAGTAAAGCGCGAAGGTAGTTAATATAGTCGTGATGCCGATGTGTGCGCTTTTTGCGAAACGATCAGCTTCAAGTTCTGCAGTAATAAAAAAGGCGTTGTAAGCAAAGCGTTTCCATTCGCGCAAAAATTTTGTCTGAAATTGTTGAGCCCTCTCGGGCGACATCGTCGCGAGCCGGGCGGGTTCACCCGCAGCCTGCATGGCAACCATCACATATCGGTCGGCATCAGGGTACAGTTGGTTCACAGTGACAAAATCTGGGCCTGAAAAAGGATAAAACACAGTGCCTGTTCCGGAAAACTTAATTTCGGTTTTGGCCCATTCGATCATTGCCTGACCGTAGTCTTTTTGATAAACCGCCCAAGATTCATCTGCTATTTTTTTATTATCCGCCGTCAAAAATGGAAAAACTTCAGGGTGCGGGGTGGGGCCAACCAGATAGCGCCCTTGTAGCGCGGGCACAATCATTTTTGAAGGTGGATTTGCCTCAATAGGTGTCACTGCAACAGGTGTGCTTGGTGCAGACGTTGAGATTGTTGTAGCTGGTGTGCTTTGCCGCGCGCTTGAATCAGGTGCTTGCGCTTGAGCGACAGAAAAACTTACTAAAGTGCAAAGGCCGAGCCATGCCACAGGCGTTTTAAAAATAAGGGTAAAGCAGTTCATTTTTTATTGCTTTAAGTAAAGAAGAGAATCGAAGAGGTTGGGTGGGCGAACGCTTGGGCTTGCCATGATGCCAGTAGCGACTTAGAAAATACCTCACTGCGCGCGATGATACTCTAGTCGTTAGTTGGGTGTGTTAAACGATCGAGCGGGCCGAGGTGATGCCGCCGTCTACCGTAAAGATAGAGCCAGAGGTATAAGCCGACTTGTCTGAGGCCAGATACACGCAAAGGTCGGCGATTTCTTCTGGGGTCGCCGCCCGACCCAAGGGTAATTTAGCCAGCAGTTCGCTTGCGCGGTTCGCATCACCAAGCTCCGCCTCTGCGCGCCGCTGCAAGACTTTTTCGATACGAGGGGTTGAAACCGCACCTGGGTTTACCCCGATTACGCGGACGCCGTCGCGCAGACTTCGACCACCAATCGCGCGCGTGAAGGCCATCAGCGCCGCATTTCCGGTGGTTCCTGCAACGTAATCAAAGTCAAAATTTTCACCACCAATGCCGATGTTGTTGATGATGACACCATGCCCACGCGCTTTAAAAAGTGGATAAAACGCGCGGGTCATGTCAATGTAGCCCAGCACTTTGAGTTCCCATCCAGCACGCCATTGCGCCGCGTTTACATCCCAAAGGTTGCCACCGGGAATGGTGCCCGCGTTATTCACCAAGATGTCGATATCCGCCGCTTGTTCAACGATACGTTCAATGGCGCCAGGCTCAGTCATGTCTAGCGCGATTACTTTAGTGGATACCCCGAAGCGAAGCAGCAGGTCGCAGGCAAGCGTGTTGAGTCGATCTTCTGAGCGCGCGACGACAGTCAGGTGACAGCCTTCGCGCGCGAAGGCTTCAGCAAGTGCTTGACCGATGCCCTGCGAAGCGCCTGTCACCAATACTTTTTTTCCTGTTAGGTTGAGTTCCATGTCGTAGACTCCAAAGTTGTATCAGTGCACTGAGTTTTTTAGAACTTGCTGCAACTCTTCCATGGCGCTGGGGTTGTTAAGCGCCGAGAGATCGCCCAGTGTCTCTTGCATAAAGATATTTCGAATTAAGCGACGCATGACTTTTTGGCTGCGCGTTTTAGGTAAATCTCTCATGACGTAGACTTGGCTTGGTCGAAAGGGTTTACCCATTCTATCTGCGACGTGATCTTTGATGAGTGCTTCAAGCGCGGCAGGCGCGCCTTGATAGTCGGGCGACGCGATCACAAATATCACCAACTTTTGACCCTTGCTGGGATCTGACACACCAATGGCAGCCGCCTCGCTCACCTCTTTAAGTGCAAGCAAAATTTCTTCGACTTCGGCTGGGCCTAAGCGCTTACCTGCAATTTTAAGGGTGTCATCTGAACGACCCAAAATATAAAAGTAACCTTTGTCATCATGCAGGGCTAAGTCGCCATGAATCCACTGGCCGGGTATGGCTCGCCAATAAGAGTCTAGGTAACGCTCATCATCCATCCAAAACGATTGCGTCATACCGACAAAGGGCGCACGGATCGCTAACTCTCCGATCGCATTTCGAACTGAGTCGCCTGCAGCGTCGACCACATCCGTCTTCACACCCGGACTGGCTGTGTTGAAGGATGCAGCTGCAATGGGCTTGATCACAACACTCGAGAGCAGTGCACAACTTGCTTCGGTGCCACCAGTGACGTTAATGATCGGGCAGGTTCCGTGACCGAAATGTGTTTCGAACCATTTGAAATGCACGGGATCAATGGGTTCACCGGCGGTGATCAATAAGCGTATCGACGACAGGTTGGGTTGAAGTGCGATATCCGCATGGCTGGCATAGCCACGGATCAGTGTGGGCGAGGCGCCATATACTGTCACGCGATAGCGTTCGATGAGTTTGCCCATACGTGTCCAATCGGGATAGTCAGGCGCACCGTCATAAGTGACTAGAGTGGCACCGTTTAAAAGTGCCATCGTTGAGACGAGTGGCCCTGCAATCCAACCCATGTCGGCAGGCCAGCAGACGACATCGCCTTGGCGCACATCAAAGTGCACTTGTGAGTCATGGGCCATTTTTAACGGAAAACCGCCATGCGTGTGTACCGGACCCTTAGGTTTGCCAGTTGTACCCGAGGTATAGATGACCATGAAAGGATCATCGGGTGACATGCGCGCTGAGGGGATGTGCTGGCCCGGTGTCTCAGTCGCGACTTGTAACCAACTAAGGTCACCAGTACGCAATGGTGGGCCCTCTGGTGAGTGCTTCCAGATGATAGTTTCAATCGTTGGCAATTGTTGACACGCAGTTTCGATGATGGCGCGCGCATCCACAAAGTGCCCACGTCTGCTAAAGCCTGTTGAGGCAACCAGCATGCGCGCAGTACAAGATGACAAGCGTGCCACGATGGCATCTACACCAAAGCCGCTAAAAAGCGGCACAACAATTGCGCCTAGATACGACAGCCCAAGAAGTGTGACATTGGCCTCGATGCCATTTTCGATCAACAGCCCGACACGCTCGCCTCGCTTAAGCCCTAAAGACGCCATGCCTGCTGCAAAATTTTGAACACGTATTTTCAGTTCGGCAAACGTGACTGTTTCGGCAGCTAATTGTTCACGCTCTGCAATGAGCGCTGGAAGTTGTGCGGTTGCAGGATTATCAGACCAGCGTAAGACCGTATCCACCCAATTGAGTTCACCGCCTGTAAACCAGCGCGCAAACTCTGCGCCTTTTGAAGTGTCAATGTATTGCGTATAGTTTTTTGACCAGACAATGCCACAGAACGCGTTGATCTCTTGCCAGTATCTCGCAGGTTGTTCGACTGAAAAGCGATAAAAAGCCTCGTAATCCGTAAAGCCCAAACGCTGCATTAAACGTGCAATATTAGAGTCTGTTAGGTCCTCTGGGCGTGGTTGCCAAACAGATGGTGCGTTGGATGTCATATCAGTCTGCGTTTTCTAATTGATTGTGAGCCCACCATCAACCGTCAGAATATGCCCTGTGGTTGAGAGCGACTCGTCAGAGGCTAAAAACAACGCGGCGTAAGCCACATCCTTGGGGGGGACAACGCCAAACATTTGCCCGGTTAAAAACTTTGAAGTGACGCCATCGTCTTTGAGTAACGTTAAAACGCGATCGGTTCCGGTTGCGCCCGGAGCGATTGCATTAATACGAACTTTTTGAGCGGCGTATTCGACAGCCATTGAACGGGTGAGGGCGCTGATGGCACCTTTTGCCGCCGTGTAGGCATCTTTTCTGTGCGTACCAATTAAGGCAACGACAGAGGTCATGTTGATGACCGCGCCACCGCCACTGGCGATGATCGCTGGGATGCCGTGCTGACAACCGAGCCACGTGCCAAATAAATCGAGTTGCATCTTGCGCCAAAATTCTTCTGTTGCACCCTCGGTGACTGCGCCATCTTGTACGGTTGAACCACCCGCATTGTTGTGCAAGATGTTTAATTGTCCGAAGGTGTCTACGCAACGTTTTACTGCAGCCTCGACTTCGTCTGATTGGGTGACATCGGCCTGAATGAACAGACACTCGCCGCCTTGCGCCTCAAGCAGCTTGACCGTCTCGGCGCCGCCGGCAGGATTCTTATCGATGAACGCGACTTTTGCGCCTTCTTTTGAAAACAGCAGAGCGGTTTCGCGGCCAATACCCGCGCCTGCACCAGTGATGAGTGCTACCTTGCCAGCGAGTCGTCCCATGATAGTCCTATAAAAAGTTAAATGCCCAAGTAGGCACGTTGAACGTCTTGACTATTTGAAAGGTCTTTTGCTAGTCCGTGCATCGCGATTTCGCCTCGTTCGAGTATGTAGGCATAGTGTGAAATTTCGAGTGCGATTTCGGCATTTTGTTCAACGAGCAATATATCGACCCCCGCTTTTGCAATCGCTTGAATGATGTCAGTAATCGTATCGACGATCGCTGGCGCCAGACCGATCGTCGGTTCGTCAAGCAGCAACAGTTTTGGTTTGGCCATCAGCGCACGGGCGACGGCTACCATTTGCTGTTGCCCACCGCTCAAGCTCCCTGCGCGCGCCTTTAGTTTTTCACGTAAGGCTGGAAAATATTCCAGCGTTTTTTCAAAGTCTAGTTTGATCGCGCGCTGATCGGAACGCTGGTACGCACCCATTTGCAGATTCTCTGCGACGGTCATATTCTTAAAAAGTCGGCGTCCCTCTGGGACCAGAACTAGGCCTTGCCTCACGAGCGCGTCTGTTTCGTGGTCGTGCGTCTCTTGTCCAAAAAGCTGTATGCGGCCGCTTTTTAACGGTAGCAGGCCAGTCAAGGCTTTCATCGTAGTAGATTTTCCAGAGCCATTTGAACCAATAATTGTCGTGATGAGGCCTCGCTCAACCGAAAAACTAATGCCTTTCACAGCAGGAACAATGCCATAGTTGACAACGAGGTCAGTGACCTTAAGCGCGCGTTCCTCTGTCATGCTCGCTTTCCCAAATAGGCAGCAATCACAGCCGGATTCTGTTTGATGTCTTGGGGAGATCCTGCGGCAAGAAAGACGCCGTGATCCAGCACCACAATGCGATCACAGATTTCCATGACCGCCTTCATATTGTGTTCAACCAGCAAAATAGAGGTCGTGAATTCATCTCGAATCCGCCTGAAGATGGCTAAGGCCCCACCTACTTCGGTTTGATTCAAACCCGTCAGGGGTTCGTCAAGACACAGCAATTTCGGACGCGTCGCAAAAGCGATTGCGATGCTCACCATCCGCTGCAGCCCATGAGGCAAATTGCCAGCGATCTCTTTTAAGTGGTCAGTGAGATTCAGAATCGCAGCGGTTTCTTGAACCCGACGCTCACGCTCACTTTTAGAGCGAATCAGGCTGAAGGTTGCGATCAAGATGTTGTCGTAGACTGTCATGTCAGACAAAAGGCTGTCATGCTGAAAGGTACGCACCAGACCCTTGTGGCATACCTGGGCTGTATTCAGCTTTGAAATGTCTTCACCCAAAAAGGTGATTCGCCCTTCTGACAAAGGATAGAACCCGCTCACGCAGTTGAACGTTGTGCTTTTGCCCGCACCGTTTGGCCCGATCAGGCCAAGAATCTCACCTTGATTCACTTCAAAGCTCAAATCAGAGACCGCTGTCAAACCGCCAAAGCGGCGCGATAAATGATCGACTTTGAGTAGTGGCTGTGTGGTGATCATGTTCACTTGCTCTTAATGCCTGGCCGCGACCTGGGCTCTGGGTGCGAGTCCAAGACTTTTTCGGATGATACCTACTAAACCGTCGGGCATGAGTAGGACGGCAATGACAATCGCGCTGCCATAGAAAATATGTTCGTAAGGCCCAAAGCCCATTGCCACCTGCGCCAGCAGTGTTAAGACGGCTGCGCCCAGGATTGGGCCTGCTATATGTGATTCGCCGCCTACCTTGATGTAGGCTAGCGTATACACCGCCAATAAAAAGCTGAAATCACCAGGGCTAATGACATTATTAGCATGCGCCAGTAGCGCACCACCGATACCCGCAACAAAAGACGAAATCGCCAGGCACAAGACTTTAGTCAAGTGAACATTGATCCCCACGGTTTGAACGAGCGCATCGTTGTTTCGAATCGCCACAAGCACTTTGCCCAAATCCGACTGCTCAAGTTTGTAAAGCACCAATACAAGCACGAGCACGATCGCGACGACCAACGTCGGGTAGTAGTCGGTGAACAAGGCAGGAGGAAAAATCCCGATCATTCCTGAGTTACCACCGATATACTCAATCTGGGTATAAATCATGCGCAACACTTCAGTAAACGCGAAGCTGATCAGCATAAAGTACGGCCCTTTTGTGCGCAGCGTAATGAAGCCGACGATCAGGCTTAGTAACGTCGCAGCCACGGCAGCGCCCATTAAAGCGATAGCGAACGGCAAGCCAAGTTTGGCAGTGCAAATTCCGGATATGTAGGCACCCAGGCCAACAAACCCTGCGAGGGCAAAATTTAATTCACCAATTAATTGAACAAAACGAAAACTGGCCGCCAACAAAATATTGATCGCGACCCAGATGACTAAGCTTGCTGCAAACCCGGTGCCCGCAAATAGACTTGCGATCAGAGCGATGAGACTTAAAGCAAGCACACTCACCACCGACGTTTTTGCGCTAACCATTTCCCATGATTCCCTTGGGTCGAACGAGCAATACCAGCATCGTGATCACAAACATCCCAAGCGTTGCGAGCGATGGATCAAAGTAATAACCGCCAACGCTTTCAATCACGGCAATTAAGATGCTGCCAATAATCGAACCCGGGATGCTACCTAAGCCACCAATCACGATTGCGATAAAACCTTTGATTAAAAAGTCGCTGCCGACGTTCGCGCTAATCACGGTGACGGGAGCCAGTAATGCCCCTGCGATGGCCGCCAAAAAAGTTGCGATTAAAAACCCGTATAGTGCGATTCTGCGATAAGGGATTCCCTGCAGCATTGCGGCTTCGTGGTCTTCAGAGACGGCGCGCAAGGCTTTTCCGAGTTTTGTTGCGGCAATCAACCAACACATGACGACAGCCACGCAAAGAGCAATCAGCGTTAAGACCAGTCGCTGTGTGGTGATGGCACCACCCAAAATATGCAGATTTCCCTCGATGAGGTCAGGCAGCTTGACTGGTACACCGCCAAAGAACTCTAAAAATAAACCTTGCATCAGGAGTGACAGACCAACCGACAGCACAAAGGATCCGACCATGTCGCGTTGAAATTTTTTGAAAGCAAAGTGATATAAAAACCATCCACAAGCCATCGTTGCCAGAATTGAGACGGCTCCCGCGGCCGCGTAAGTGAGCGCTAAGGGCAGTGCAGGGCTATTGAGCCAGGGCACGATGATGGCGATCAAAAGCAACACCAGGCCGAAAAATTCGCCATGTGCGAAGTTGACGACTTTCATCACGCCAAAAATCAAGGTCAGGCCAAGCGAAAACAGAATGTAGGCTGCGCTGATTTGCAGACTATTTAAAAAGAGTTGCCCAAAAATATCCAAGGCGATGCATCCTAGAAGCGTAAGCGGAAAACAGCGCAGCAGGGGCGTGCACTAAACCTGCAGCCCCACTGTGTTGCTTACTTACCCGCTGCTAAGCGTGTTTTGAGCTCTTCTGGGACGATGCGTATGAGCTCAACCATCTTGCCATCTTGCACCTGCGTGATCATCACCGGAACTTGGATCTGTTGTGGCGAGTCGTACGTCGCTTTTCCACCAAATACGGTTTTGCCATATGAGGTTTCAAAAATGAGCGTTGGTAGCACAGCCGCGATTTTTTTAGGGTCGAGACTGTTTGAGGCTTCCATTGCGGCTTTGAGCGCGTATACCGAGTCATAGCTCGACACCTGAAGCGGATTCAGTGGCTCTTTATACTGGGCTAGCATGCCTTGGTTCAGGATCTGCTGTACGGGTGTTGAAAGTGCGCTCGAGTAGTCGCCCGCGTAACCCATGTAGGTTCCGTTCGCAGCGGCTCCACCAATTTGAGCGAGTTGAGTCGCGCTCGTGCCCACGGGCAGCACTTTGACACCATTCCAACCCAACACACCGAGTTCTTTGAGCATGATGCCTGCGTCTGCGGGTGGTGCGACGCCAAGGTCGATGATGTCAGGTTTTTGCTCGGTTAGCTTGGCCGCAATTGGTTGAAATTGAGTCGTGCCACGCTCGTACCAGTTCGATGACAATACCTTGATACCTAGAGCCGCCCACGCCTTTTGCGCAACTGTCTCAACTTCTTTTCCGGAGGAGTCGTTTGCGTTAAGGATCGCAACAGTTTTTGCTTTTGGATTCTGCGCTAAAACATAGCGGTAGAGTGGGTCCAAAATTTCGAAAGGTGTATTGGATTGCGTAAAGGTCAGCGGAAACTGTGGGCCCTTAACACTTTTGCCCCAGGCCGAAATAAAGATCAAGGTGCCACTGCGCTCAGAGAGCGACTGCAACGCTTGAATCGGTGCAGTACCAATGCCGCCAACAATATATTTAATTTTTTCGCGGTTGATCAGATTTTGGGCAACTTTGGTACCCTCTGCAGCGTTGTACTTGTTGTCATACGCAACGATCTCGTACTTGTATTTTTTACCAGCGACGGTGAGACCGCCTTCAAGATTGATTTTGTCGGCGGCTTGTTTTGCCGCCCATTCCATGCCAAGCCCCCAAACCGCTGCAGCGCCTGACATTGGGGCAGAAATGCCAAGTTTGATAGTTTCTTGTGCTTGCACGCTGGAAGTGGTTGCTAGCGCAGCGAGCGCAAGCGCAGCATAAATCTTTTTAAGATTTGTCATGAATGTCTCCGAAATTTTATTTTTTAAGGCTGATGGATTGCTGACTTAGCCCTTTCTTCGGATGACTTTACCATAGAGTCAGATTAACTAAAAAATAAAAATTCTCGAGACCTTTTTATAAAATCTCGAGAATTTTTTTGTGGCACGCAAGTCGGCGAACTCAATAAACGTGGTGGCAGAACGCAACAAGTAAACGCCTCGTAAAAATTGAGGGCTTCACGCAGGGCGTGACTGTCAGTCGTTTAATTGAGTGATGCACAACGTTTAAACGCCCTCAACGATCCTAATGTCGCGCTCAGCCGCATCGGGCCCCAAGGCTTTGATGGCCTCTTGATAGCCAGGGCTGTTGTAAGCGGCTTGTGCGGCTTCGACGCTTTCGAACTCAATGAGCACCGTGCGTTGTTTGACGCCTTGTTCTTTTGTCACGGCGGCTTCGCCGCGTGCCAGAAATTTTCCGCCCGCAGCAGTCAGCGCGGGGCCTGCCAGTTTTGCATAGGCGGCAAGGGCTTCTGGATTTGAAATTGAGCGGTACGCACTGATCCAATAGGCTTTAGACATGACAACTTCTCCGTGTGTTTAGGTGTCGCTATAGTACCAAGGCTACTGCCCCGAAAGTGGCCAAGTGCCTTGCTCTCTTAGACGGCAGGCCGAGATTTTTGATCAGTGCGAGGGGTTGGGCGCCTTGCTACGGGGTTTGATGTTCATCAGTCGATGCTGCGCTGCCGCATATTTGTGTGTTGGTAAAAAGGGTATTATTTTTCGATGACCGCAACTTTCACTGATGTTCAAAACTCGCTGCGTGCGCCTTTCAAAGTGCGTAGTTTTCGTTTTCAATGGCCCGCAGATTTGGCTGCGTCGCTGGCCTTTGAGATGGAGATCTTGGTTCTTGGGTGGTATGTGCTGGTGGAGTCGGGTTCGGTCATGATGTTGGTGCTGTATGGTGCCTTGCAATTTTTTGGCTCTGTGTTGTCTCCAATGTTTGGCGTTGCGGGCGACCGTCTGGGCTACAGACGCCTGTTTTTACTGACCCGAGGGGTCTACGCTGCGCTGGCAACGCTTGTGATGGTGCTGGCTTTTATGTCCCTACTCACGCCATACCTGGTGATCGCGGTGGCGGCGATCGTTGGCATGATTCGTCCCTCGGACAACATGATGCGTTATGCGCTCGTGGGCCAAACGGTGCCAGCAGAGCAATTGACCGGCGCGTTGGGGATCTCTCGGATGACCGCCGACTCAGCGCGTATTGTGGGCGCTCTGGTGGGGGTTGGTACTGTCGCGCAATACGGTATGGCAGCGGCTTATGTTGTCATCGCTCTTTTGTATCTGTGTAGTTTCTTATTCTCTGCTGGCGTGGCCGACAAAGAGACGAGCGCGGCCCCGCAGGTTACGCGCTCTGCGTTGAGCGACTTAGCGGCTGCGTTCAAATATGTTTGGACACGCCCAACGCTACTTGGTGCCATGAGCTTGGCCTTTTTAGTGAATTTTTTCGCCTTTCCTTTTACGCTTGGGCTGCTCCCGTACATCGCAAAAAATATTTTTGAAGTGGGCCAGGCGGGGCTGGGTCTCTTAAGTGCAAGTTTCGCTTTAGGCGCCTTGCTAGGGTCTTTGGTTTTAGGATTGAATCGTTTTTCTTTAGGGACAGGGCGCGCAATGCTGGTGACTGCTGGCCTTTGGTTTGGCTGCTTATTGTTGTTTGGCTTTTTAACCAATCTTGCGGTGGGCATGTTGATGCTTGTTTGCATCGGCTTTGTGCAAAGTCTAAGCATGACACCTCTTGCGGCTGTCATGTTGCGTGGAACCGAGCCCGCCTTCAGGGGCCGAGTCATGGGCATGCGTATGTTGGCAATTTGGGGCCTACCAGCGGGGCTCTTGTCGGCTGGACCCTTGATTGATTGGCTTGGCTATCAGGGGGTCGTTTGGGCCTACACATCTTTAGGTATCACCTTTACATTTTTTATTGGTTGGCGTTGGCGCGGCGCACTTTGGGATAAGGTGGCTCTATCTAACCAACATAGTTAACACACGATGTATAGACTCAGCCGTCAAAGACAAGACGCTTCTGCAAACAAAAATACTTTGTGTTAGGGTTCTCCCTGAGACAAAATAAAAGCGCACTTAATAGCCCATGAAGATTTTTTACGGTTGGAAGATGGTTTTTGCGGCGGCTTCGCTGCAATTTTTGCAGTCAATGATGTTGCACCAGGCGTTTGGCGCTTACTTGAGCGTGCTAATTCAAGAAAAAGGCTGGAGCAAAACCTCGGTATCTGCGGCTTCGGCCATGATGTCGATGGAGGCGGCCATTATCGGCCCCGTGCTTGGTTGGTTTCTAGACCGCTTTGGTTCACGTGGTGTCATCCGCATCGGTGTCGTCATGTTCGGCATTGGCTTTATGCTTCTGAGCCAGATTGAATCGCTCATACAGTTTTATTGCGCCGTCGTTGTAATCGCGATCGGCTCCTCGATGGCAGGTTATTTTCCCCTCAACGTTGGCATCATTCAGTGGTTTGAAAAAAAACGTGCCCGCGCACTATCGATGGTGGGGCTTGGTCTTGCGCTTGGCGGCATGTTTGTACCTTTGGTCGCATTCAGCATTCAATCCAATGGGTGGCGCACCACCGCATTTATGTGCGGTATCGCGGTGATCTTAATTGGGTATCCCCTGGCGTGTATCTTTCGTCGCCGCCCTGAAGATTTTGGTGAAACCGTTGATGGTCTCGGAGCAAAGCGAGGCACAGTCGACCTGAATGCCCCACTAGAAGAGAGTAGCGAGCCTGAATTCACAGCGCGTCAAGCGCTGCGTACAAAGTCATTCTGGCTCTTATCAGCCGGTCACGGCGTTGCGCTGATCGTGGTGACAGCTGTAAATACCCATGCAATTAATCACATGCGTATTTCTTTGGGTTACACGATTTCAGAGGCAGCTGTGTACGTCACCTTGATGACCGCTTTTCAGGTCATTGGAGTGCTTCTAGGTGGAGTGCTTGGCGACAAACTACGAAAAAATCGGATGGCGGCTGTTTGCATGTTGATGCACATGGGTGG
>Ga0114958_10002313_pt1 | contig 14363 bp, 14 predicted proteins | sample C_130208_EF_Meta_FD_89577 | JGI IMG/M metagenome (GOLD analysis project Ga0114958, IMG submission 89577) | Freshwater microbial communities from Lake Croche, Canada to study carbon cycling - C_130208_EF_MetaG | ecosystem: Environmental > Aquatic > Freshwater > Lake | place: Lake Croche, Canada... | reverse complement strand
TGCAATGTCCGACTCTTCTTCCGAACAAACAATGCCAGAAGTGGCACGATCCATGAGGGCCTCGCGTAAGACAACGGGCCAGAGTGGATAGCTTTTAAGCGACTGGAGAACAGACTCAAAACTCCCGAGACTGGGCAAAATATCTCCCAGTTTAACAGTGCGTGGGACTGGGGCATTATCCATTTCAATTTACATAGCCTGATTAAGCTTCTTTCACGAGATCGAAGTTCGACATCGTATGATTTTTGGCTAAATTAATCTCTCAGTATTTCACTACCCATGCGTATCCTGCTTGTTCATCCGAATTTCCCCTCTCAATTACGCTCCATGGCAGTGGTTTTGGGTAAAAATCCTGCACATGATGTGCGTTTTCTTACGAAGGTTCCGGAAGGAGAGATTTCAGGCATTAAGAAGATTCTTTATAAACCGAAAAGAAAACCGAACGAGACCACCCACCATTATATTAAAGAATTTGAGGAACGCATTTTAGAGGGCCAAGCAGCCTATGAGGCATGCCTCGAAGCAAGAAATGGAGGTTTCTATCCAGACCTGATCTTTGGACATGCGGGCTGGGGATCGACCCTCTTTCTCAAGGATCTCTTTCCCAGAGCCAAGATGGCCCTGAATTTCGAGTGGTTCTACAAGGGGCGTGGTTCTGATTGTGACTTTGACCCATTAGATCCAATTACCCCTGATGTCGAGGCGGCCATGCGGGTCAAAAATACCACTCTTCTCACAGATCTCGCATCAGCTGATGCAGGCCTCTGCCCCACACGCTTCCAGTACGAGCAGTACCCGGAACATTTGCGTAGCCGCCTGATAATCTCCCATGAGGGGATCGACACATCGTTCTTTAAACCGGATTCCGAACTCAAGCTGGTCCTTCCGGAAAATAATCTCGACCTCTCGGAATGTAAGGAAATCGTCACCTACGCCACGCGGGGCATGGAACCCTATCGGGGATTTCCCCAGTTCATCGAGGCTGCTCACCTACTGCTTCAGAAGAGGCCGAATGTGCATATTGTCATCGCAGGTGATGACCGGGTCGCCTATGGCAAGGCCGCTCCAGAGGGAACTACTTACAAAAAGATGATGCTAGAGAAGTTCCCCTTGGATGAGGAGCGCGTCCACTAAGTTGGTTCACTCCTCTATGGGGACTACGTGAAACTGCTGAAGTGCACCACGGCCCATGTCTACCTGACCCGTCCCTTTGTCCTTTCCTGGTCGATGCTGGAGGCGATGTCCTGCGAAGGTCTTGTGGTTGCCTCCGACACAGCACCAGTTCAGGAAGTGATCACGAACGGGATAAACGGTCTTCTGGTCGACTTCTTCAAACCCGACCAACTCGCCCAGACACTCAACAATGTACTGGATCGGCCCACAGACTTCACCCAGATCCGCAAGAAGGCCCGCGAAACGGTCCTGGCTAAATACGATCTCGGATCCTGTCTTCAGCAGCGCCTAGCGTGGCTCTCCAGCCTGATCACCGCGAAGTAGGAAGAGAAGAAAGCTGAAAGGTGAAACTTGAAACCTGAGTCAGATGGGGGAAGTGAGGAGGAGGGATGAGACCTGAAACTTGAAACCTGAGTCAGAGGTGCAAACAGGGGGGGAATAATGAGTTGGAAGACTAAATTCATCATTCAGCCCTTTAAGTTTTCGTTTTTTTCTCATAGTCAAGTTTCAGCTTTCAGCTTTCAGGTTTCAGGTTTCAATTTTGTGGCTTGGTTCAAGCTTCCTCCCTCTCACCTTTCCCCGACTCCCCCTCTGAGTAAGCTATCAGCTTTCAAGTTTCAGCTTTCATCCTCTCTCTCCCCTCCCCCAATTCCTCCTTCGGATCACCTTGATCAGGCAAATAAGGAAAATAATGCAGAGCAGCGCCCTGATGGAGGGCCAGAGATAGATTCCCCATGAGATTCTGAGAGTGACGGGAGCGATGATTTTGGGGCCTGGGATGTCGGGGAAAACACGGTAAGAATGCACTCCGGGCCACGGCATCGGAATCGTAGCGATCCATGAATCTCCGATAATCCGTAGATGGGAGGTCTTGATGGCTCTCCAATCATCACCCTCCAATTCAATCTCCCGGTGGGTAAGTGCATTGCGATGTACCTGCTCCTGGATCACAAAAGAGGACTGGAGGGATCCGTAATAACGCCAATGCAATATCAATGATCGCAAAATAAGTCCCTCTGCAAAAGAAGGCTTGAGATCCATCACGACAGTCTCCCTCTCCTGGTTGGAGGCGATCCTAGTTATGGAATGGGGTTCCTGTGTGACCTGGGAAGTAAGCCCACTCTCATGCGGAAGGGATGGAGTGATCATGGGTAGAACGGGCTTATCAGCCTCCGGGCTCTGGACAAGAATCTTCCAGGAAGCATGGCAGATCTCCCTACCCGACTCCGTGATCAAGAGTGTGAGTGTGTGCTTACCGGGCTTCGGTACGCTCAGGGAAAGCCTCTGAGGCAGGGAACCATGCGGTGGAATCGTGATGGAAAGCGGCAAGGAGAAGGCCTGGGCTTTAGCGCCTGCATCGGTATCGGAGAATTTCAGCTCCACGGTCCTTTTCGTTGAGGAACTGCTCTGTAAGGTTCCCTCCAAAGTCATCAAGGTGCCCCCGTTCTGAGTGATGGTCTTGGATTCCTCCGTTGGCACAAAAGAAACAACACCCTTCGGACCGAGCACTACAATCTCAAGAGGAAGCGTAAAGCTTCCCTGACGGAGTGATGGATGAAGCACCTTTTTCTCCTCGTTCTCCAAGGGCAATGATCCGATCGAAACCCAGACCTCACCCTTCCCTCGAGCCGGAATTCTAGCCGGAAGCGAGCAGAGCAGGCCGGTATCATCAGTCCAATTAACCGTTATTTCACTCTCGGAGGAATTCGTGATCTGAAAAGCCGCTTTCGAATGTTCCGTGGTGATAATCGCGGAAGTGGTGTCGATCGTGAAGGGGACGATTCCCTCTCCGATAATGGGCACGGAGGGAAAATTCGTAAGTTCAGGGGCAGTCTTGAGTTGCGAGATCTCGGCTTTTGCCTCCGTGGGTTTGAACTGGATCTCGAAGGAGCGGGTCTGCTTCTCGGCAATCGTGTATCCCCCGTCTCCAATCAGAGACCAAGGAGCAGGAAGCAGCAATGTACCGGAAACGGGAGCGCCGAAATTATTGCAGAGAAGAATGGACCTGCGCGCAGTGGAACCGATCGGAACCTTACCGAAATCTACTTTCTCCGGAATCACCGACAAGACACCGGGCAGGGTCTTGATCCGGATCGATGCGGTATGTGTGCTCCATGCCTGTCCAGGCGCCCTGATCCGGAATTCGAAAGAATCCTCTCCGGAAATAAGAGTGCCGTCGTTCATGTAACGATAAATCAATGCAGAAGCAGAACGATTCTCGAGCGGCTGGAGAGATCCAAACTTTGGGGGCCTGGATATCTGGATCGAGACATCACCGCTGTTGGGCAGAACAACATCAATCCGAATATCGGCCTCCCCTCCACGGATCACCTCTCCCTGAACGGGTTTCGCCAGAACGGTCGAGGATATAGCGCCTCTTCTCTCAGAGCTTAATCCCTTGGTTCCGATGGGACTGGTTGTGATATCTGCCCTAAGAAGAGAATGAAAAAGGGGAAGAAAGAAAAAACCGAGAAGAAAGAGGCGCTGAGTGTATCGAGGCAAGGAAGTGTAATGGCCCATGATACGATGTCTCGTCATGAAACCACGCAAGCTCATCGCGATAGTTACCATCAGGGATGAAGAGGCACCAACGGTTGTACAGATCCACCGGCTGTCACGCTAAGGTTTCCCTGACCGTGAACGTTTCCGATCTCGGTGAACCAAGGCATGGAGGTCCATTTGTTAGGGGTTCCAGGACGGGCGTCAAAAAGCGTGGGAAGATAATGAATGAGAGGTGCCTGCGCCTTGGTAGTGGATCGCACCGAGCGATCAATCGTAGGGCAATGCCATATTTTGGCAGGAACGCCGAGCGAATTGCTTGAGTAATCGAGCCAGAACTGCTGCTCCTCAATGGAGCCGATTTTCACCCCCTGGGGGAGTTGCGGCCATCCATCCGGGTCCGTGGCGCAGGGCGAGAAACTGATCCAGAGCTGATGAAGATGCGACATGCAGACAATCTCACCTGCCCTGGGAAGGATCTTGGCCGCCGAGGGAAGAAGCAAGGAGAGGAGTATCCCAATAATTCCAACAACGACAATCAGCTCAGTCAGCGTGAAAGCCCTTTCACGAATTAATCCATCACTCTTCATATGAGCAAAGCTCCCTTAAGTAGAGAGGCTTAGTAGCTGGCAATAGGCCATCTTACAGACCGCCCGGGAAATTGGTAATCGTATAAGTGGTCGTCGCGAAGGGAATGGAATTGGTAACCGTACTGAAGTTGGTGGTGTAGGTATCCGCGATCCTGACCCCCTGAACCGTCACGGGTATCTGGAGTGGAGCTGCCATCTGGACCGGTACGGTGCCCTCAGTATAATTGGTGCCATCAGCCTGACCGCTTCCATTAACATTACCTGCTGGCTGAAAAGAAAGCTGCTGCTGCTCAATGGTTCCTTGGGCAGTGAAGGTCTGATTTGGATAACTATTGGCCGTATGCCCGTCAAAACTTCCATTCATATAAGGGGAATTCTGGAAGGTATTCTGACCCACTGGTTCGAGATAGATGGTGTTAGTGGACGATATATTTTTGCTAACAATTGTTCCTGTGTTTGTATCGAAATACTGTACAACTGTATTAGAAACAATATTAATTGGTACAGGAAAAACATTCGTATTATAAATCTCAGGATAAACTAATAAAGAATTGCCAGAATTGCTTCCTGAAGATAAATTATATCCTCCCCAGAACTGACCCGAGATTTCCCCGGATGAGGGATCCCAATTCCCCATCGCGTTACCGAAATAAACACCCGGACCAGTCGAGCCATCCGGACTTCCCATATAGGAAATCGTGACGGTGCCGCCACTTGAACTCATGCTGTTAGAACTGGCTGAGCTTGGATTCACACCGGTACTGAAGAGCATGGTGCCGCTCAGGTTCTGACCACGGATCACGGCGCTGAATGTGCCGGTGGTCTGGAAGAAGGTGCCGTTGCCGTAGGGATTGCCGTTCTTGTTTGAAGCACCGGCATGAGCTTGGGGAATCATGCAGACAAGGATAGCTGCCAGAGAGACCCTGAAGCAGGTGTTTAAGCAGGCTTTGAGGGGGGCTGTTGGGAGATTCATAATCGATCTGTAATTATCAATTCTAGAAGGCTGTTGTGTCAAACTAAATCAGATGTTTATAAAAGACGCCCTGAACTGTGCCCGGGGAATACGCTAAGTATTGGATTCTGAATCTTTTCATCAGGAACTCTGGAACTCTGGAACTCTGGAAGGGAAAAGAGGGTCTTCAAACCCAAACCTCACTTTCCCTATCGTGCTTCTCTTCTCTGGCATAACTTTCCAAAACCCTACAACCTAACAGTCTTTTTACTCTCCCCCTTCCGATGCGTTCCATCCGTCTCTTTCTCTACGGTATTCCAATGACGCTGCTCGTGTTGCTGGTGGCGGCCTTCGTGAACGCCTCGTTCCTTTCCGTGGCGAAGAAGAACGAGATGTCGATCGGCATCATCGGGGAGCCCTCGACCCTGAATCCCATCCAGCAGGCGGACTCAGCCTCCGGTCAGGTCGCGGGACTGATGTTCAATGGCCTTCTGAAGTACAATCAGGATATCGAGATGGTCGGCGATCTCGCCACAACATGGGATCTCTCTCAGGAAACGACCTTTCAGTTCGGATCCGAAGAGGAAGCAACCAAGGCCCTTTCACTCCTGAATGTGAAGCGGGCTAGCAACTCTCGGAGCATCACAACCATCGCACGGGACGGAAAGAATCTGACTCTAACGCTTAGTCAACCGGGTCTCACGGACTCGGAAAATATTGCTCACATACTCACCGCGACCGGCTTGCATCCCCTACCCTTCCCTCCCCTCGAAAAGGGAGGCAAGGAGCGCCTCTTCAAGGCCGAACCGATCATCCGCTTCACGCTTCGCAAGGATGTCCGGTGGCATGACGGAGCCCCCTTCACCTCGGCAGATGTCGCCTTCACCTACCATGCGATTATGGACGAGCGGGTTGCCTCGCCCCGCAGTTCGGACTTCGAGCTGGTCTCCTCACTCGAAACCCCCGATCCCTATTCCGTTCTCGTCCGCTACAAGAAGCCCTTCTCCCCCGCGCTGCTCAGCTGGATGCAGAGCATCCTCCCATCCCATCTTCTCGAGAAGGTCGAACCTGCCAAGTGGTCGGAAATCTACAACCGCCACCCCGTTGGCACCGGTCCTTTCAAATTCGGAAACTGGAAAACCAATGAGTTTATCCGTCTCATAAAAAACCCCGATTACTTCCGGGGCTCCCCCTGGCTAGACTCCGTCGTCTTTCGCGTCCTGCCTGATCCTCTCACCCTGCAACTCGCCTTCCAGACAAAGCAGGTTGATTTCTGGGCCGTCGATCCGTGGGCTGTGAAGAGTTTCGAGAAAGACAAGCGCTTCGACTTATTCAGTTCTGCGGGCAACATGTACAACTACATCGGCTGGAATCTCCGTAGACCAATGTTCCAGGATCTCCGCGTGCGCAAGGCACTCGCGGAGGCCATAAACATCCCCCAGATGATCAAATACATCATCTATGGACACGGCGTGCAGTCGAACGGCATCTTCACTCCTAAGATGTGGTTCTATGATCCGAAAGTCCAACCACTGCCCTACGATCCGAAAGCTGCCGCGGCCCTACTGGATGAAGCGGGTTGGAAGCCGGGACCCGACGGAATCCGCATGAAGGATGGAAAGAGGCTCTCCTTCACCCTGCTAGCGAATAATGGCAACGAGGTCCGACGCGACATCGCCACTCTGGTCCAGGATGACCTCAAGAAGATCGGCGTCGAGGTGAAGGTCGAGATCTACGAGTGGTCCGTCCTGCTCAAGCGTTTTGTGAACAAAGGGGAGTTCGACGCCATCGTTCTGGGATGGGGACTAGGCAATGACTTCGACCAGTATGCCATCTGGCACTCCAGCCAAACCCATCCGGAAGAGCTGAACTTCGTCGGCTATAACAATCCCGAGGTCGACCATCTCCTGACCGATCTGCGTCAGGAATATAGCCGTCCCGAGATCATCAGGCTTGCCGCTAATCTTCAGCAGAGGATCTATGAGAATCAGCCCTATACCTTTCTCTTCGTGCCAGAAGGAACCTCCGTCATGTGGAAGAACACTTACCGCATCCGTCGACCGGGATCCAAGCCGGGTGAGTGGATCGACTCTCCTGTGACCATGACCAAGGCTGGTTGGGATTACGACATGGAGTGGTTCTACCGGCCGGAATATCCACCTGGCGCAAAAAGATGAAGGTTGAGGTATGAAGTATGAAATGAGCATCCGGACCGAACACTTCGTTACAATCATCCACTTCATCATTCATCTTTCATAATTCATCCTTTCTTCCTGTGACCTCCTTCATCATCCGCCGTCTCGCCCTCAGCGCGGTGCTGCTTTTTATCATCAGCATCATTTCGTTTTTCATCGTAACCCTCACTCCCGGGAGCCCCTATCCGTGGGGCGAGCTGAATCCCAAGATCTCGGCCGAGGTGAAGGCCAACTTCCGGAAGAAGTTCCATCTCGACCGCCCGCTTCACGAGCAGTACGCCCTCATCATGAGAGATCTCTTCACGGGCAATCTGCGCAGTATCAAGGATGACCGCCCCGTGATGTCGAGGATCCTGGAGCGCCTGCCAGCGACCGTGGCCCTGAATCTGACGTCCATCGTGATTTCCCTCTCATTCGGCACACTTCTGGGAGTCACTGCAGCGCGCTACAGCGGACATTGGCAGGATGCCCTCAGCTCTTTCATCGCTTTTCTCTTCATCGCATTGCCCGGATTCTGGATCACCTACATGGTGGTGATCGCCTTGGTGAAGGGGTTCGGCGTGCCGATCCTGGGCACTAATAGCTATGGGATCGAATTTCCTAACGGCCTCGCCTCGGGACTCGATACCCTCTGGCATCTTCTCCTTCCGGCCACGATCCTAGCACTCGGGGGTATTGCCTCCCAGTCGCGTTATCTGCGGGCCACGATGATCGAATCCCTTCGCGAGGATTATATCCGCACCGCTCGATCCAAGGGACTCGCCGAAGAGGTCGTCCTCTACAAGCACGCCCTCCGCAACTCCATCCGCCCGATCATTGCCGGGATCGGCATGGTTCTGCCGGCCCTCATCGGAGGGGCCGTTGTCATCGAAACCATCTTTGCCTATCCGGCTATGGGACGACTCGGTTACGAGGCCGTACTGGAGCGCGACTATCCCACCCTCGTTGCCCTGAACTTCGTTGTGGCGGCCCTGGTGCTTCTGGGCAACCTGATCTCCGATCTCCTCTCTGCGGCGGTCGACCCCAGAGTCCGTCTGGAATAACCCATGCTAGGCATCACGACATCCCAATCCGAGACTCCAGTCTCAAAGTCTTCAGGCTCCAGGGTACTGCGTCGCTTCCGCTCGAATCCGGTCGCGATCGCCTCGGTCGTAGTCATCCTGATTTTCGCTTTCACAGCAGGTGGGACATTCCTGCTGTCTGCAACAGGTCATGACTGGCCCTCTAATCCGAATTTCACCAATCTGGAACTGAAGCTCCTTCCACCTTCGTCTCAGCATTGGCTCGGTACGGATAATCTCGGCCGGGATGTCCTCTCCCGGATGCTGCATGGAGCCTCGATCTCTTTGACGGTGGGACTGATCGCCGTGGCGGTGTCGCTAGGCATCGGAATGGTAGTGGGTGCTATCGCGGGCTATTTCGGCGGCATCATCGACCAGATCCTGATGCGCGCGGTTGATGCGCTGCTCTGCTTCCCCACGTTCTTTCTGATCCTCACCGTGGTCGCGCTGCTGGGACCGAGCCTTCTGAATATCGTCATCGTGATCGGCCTTGTGAGCTGGACCGGGACCGCCCGTCTTGTCCGGAGCGAATTCTTGACTCTGAGGGAAACCGAATACGTGAAGGGAGCCCGGGTCCTTGGACAGAATGCCTGGCACATCATCACGCGCCATATCCTGCCGAATGCCGCCGCGCCGATCCTTGTCACCGCAGTGCTCGGGATTCCCGATGCAATACTCTCGGAGGCGGGACTAAGTTTCCTCGGTTTCGGTGTCCAACCGCCGCAGGCGACCTGGGGGAACATCATCGCCGATGGCAAAACCTACCTCCTGGATGCCTGGTGGCTGAATCTCTTTCCCGGACTCGCCATCCTGATTGCCTCCCTGTCATTCTACCTCGCGGGCGACGCGCTACGTGAAGCAGCCGAATCCCGAAGCTGATTTTCTATGCTAAAGATCCAAGATCTCCAAATCGGTTTCTCCACTCCCAATGGCATCTCTCCCGCACTCAAGGGAGTCTCGCTGGAAATCGGCCGTGGGGAAACACTCGCGATTGTTGGTGAGAGTGGCAGCGGAAAGAGCGTCACCGCCCTTGCTATCACGCGTCTCCTGCCGACGCCTCCAGCGGTTTATCAGTCAGGAAGCATCACGTTTGAGGGACAGGATCTGCTCAAGGCCTCCGATGCCGAACTGCGCAAAGTGCGCGGGGGCAAGATCGCCTACATCTTCCAGGAACCCTCCACCTCGCTGAATCCCGTCTATTCGATCCGTAGTCAGATGGCCGAGATGATCCAGCTCCACCGCCCCGATGTAATCGACATCGATGCCGAGATCATCCGCTGGCTCGATGCCGTCGGCATCATCGATCCAGCAACACGCCTGTACGACTATCCCCATCAGCTCAGCGGAGGCATGCAGCAGCGCGTCATGATCGCCATGGCCCTTTCGGCACGCCCGCACCTTCTTATTGCGGATGAGCCAACCACCGCACTCGATGTCACGATCCAGAAGCAGATTCTCGATAAACTTCGCGAACTCCAACGCGATCTCAATATGGCGGTGATGCTGATCACCCACAACTTCGCCATCATTAGAGGTCTGGCTCGCAACGTCGCCGTGATGTATCGAGGAGAGATCGTCGAGTACGGGGAGACCGAACAGGTCCTCAGCCATCCGCAACATCCCTATACCAAGGCCTTAATCGCCTGCATTCCGAGGCTAGGTGTCCACAGGCATAGGCTTCCGACCATCGAGTCAGTTAGTTCCTAGATCGGATACAGCAATATTGTTTTTTAGCAGTTTTTATGGCTTATTGCTAATTTAGCAGCTGAAAACCAGCATTGACCTTCCTCCCCAGATTCTTCAAAGGGCCAAGATTCTCGCCGCCCGCAGGAGATCAACTCTCAAGGATCTTGTCATTTCCGGATTGGATCATGTACTAAGTCTGGAAACAGAACAAACCGGAAGCGAAGCCGCATTGACTCGGTTACGGCAGGGATTCCACTTGGGCAATAAACCATTCAGCAGGGAAGATGCGCATGAACGCCGCTAGATTCCTCGATACGAATATCCTTCTCTACGCCTACGATCTGGACGCTCCCGCCAAACGGGAAAAAGCATTGCGAATTGTTGAAGAGGGATGGATCTCCCCTGGAAGCTCCTCGATCAGTGTGCAGATCCTACAAGAACTGCATGTAAACCTCGAGAAAAAGGGCATTTCCAAAAGGGAGATCCGTGCGCTCATCAGCGACTACTCCCGATGGCCAGTAGTGGAATCAACCCTCTCTCTTCTTCATACCAGGATGGCAAAGCAATCCCGCTGGAAACTTTCTTTCTGGGACTCAATGATCCTCGCGGCAGCACGCTCCTCGGGGGCTTCCGAATTGATCACGGAGGATCTCAATCATCTTCAGGATTACGACGGACTCCGGGTTGTTAACCCCTTTCTTTAAAGGATTGCCCAGAATGATTCACCGCTACACCGATCTGGCCGCTAACGAGCGAACCTACCTAGCCTGGATGCGGACGGCGCTGGCCCTCATTGCCTTTGGCTTCTTGCTTGAACGCTTCGATCTCCTTGTAAGGACTTTTTTTCGAACCATGGAACAAGGAAAAACACCTGATCTCACCATTGCTTCCCTTGGTCGTGAGGCAGGAGTCGTTCTCGTGGTATTTGGACTTATTCTGATGCTCCTATCCACGTGGCGCTTCATCACAACCACCAAACTCATCCAGAGTGAAAGCGAGGAGGTTTATGGAATCCGAAGCGTCCTTGTTACGGGTGGCGTCTTCATCCTGTTGGCGATTTTTGTGGTTCTCTACGTCAGCAAGCTAATTTCCTAGTTCCGAAATCCTCCTAAAGGGAAGCCTGTCTTTACGGATGGGTCATATTTGCCGCCACCACCCACTCGTCGAATTGCTTCGGGCTCAAATAGCCGAGTTCAATGGCTGCCTCCTTGAGGCTGGAATGATCCTTGTGAGCCTTCTTAGCAATCTCAGCCGACTTGTCGTACCCGATATGAGGATTCAGGGCAGTGACTAGCATCAGTGAATTCTGGACATATCCGGCAATCACCTCGCGATTTGCCTCAATCCCCGTAATGCAGTGCTCCGCGAAGGATCGGCAGGCATCGGAAAGGAGTCGGACGGAGTGGAGGAAATTGTGAATGATAACCGGCTTGAAGACATTCAACTCGAAGTTCCCCTGGGAAGCGGCGATGCCGATTGCCGTATCGTTCCCCATGACTTGGACGGCCACCATGGTGACGGCCTCACACTGCGTAGGGTTGACCTTGCCGGGCATGATAGAGGAGCCAGGTTCGTTTTCAGGCAGGGAAATCTCCCCGAGACCGCAACGTGGCCCCGAGGCAAGCCAGCGGAGATCATTGGCAATCTTCATCAGGGAGGAGGCGAGTGATTTGAGCGCTCCACTGGCAAAGACGAACTCGCCGTGCGAAGAGAGAGCCATGAATTTGTTCTCAGCAGAGACAAAGGGATAGCCGGTGATCTGAGCGATGTGGGAAGCAGCTGTTTCACCGAACTTCGGATGGGAATTCAGACCAGTACCGACAGCCGTGCCGCCAATGGCCAGAGACTCAAGACCGGGAAGGCTCTCGGCAAGACGAGCCAGATCGGCATCGAGCATCGCAACATAACCCGAGAATTCCTGGCCCAATGTAATCGGAGTAGCATCTTGGAGATGGGTACGCCCGATTTTAATGATTTCAGCAAACTCCAAAGCCTTGGCATGAAGGGCTCCTCTTAGCGCTTTCACCGCAGGCAGTAGGCGCTCAAGAACGACCGTCACGGCCGCAATATTCATCGCAGTGGGGAAGGTATCATTGGAGGACTGCGACATGTTCACGTCGTCATTGGGATGAATGGGCTTCTTCGAGCCCATCTCACCCCCAGCCATCTCGATGGCGCGGTTGGAGATCACCTCATTGGAGTTCATATTGCTTTGGGTACCGCTGCCGGTCTGCCAGATGCGAAGGGGAAAGTGCTCATTGAGCTTTCCCTCTATGACTTCGTCTGAGGCGCGAACGATGAGGTCGCACTTCTCGGCGCTTAACTTGCCGAGATCCCTGTTGGCAAGGGCGCAGGCTTTCTTGAGCTGGCCCAGGGCCTTGATCAGCTCGGGTGGTTTGGTATCGTTGCCGATATCGAAGTGGATCAGCGAGCGGGCAGTCTGGGCACCATAGTAGCAGTGATGTGGGACGGGAATCGCCCCCATACTGTCAGTCTCCGAGCGGTGAGTCGCCGGATCAGCAGCGGAAATCGTATTGCCGTGAACGAGGCCGCTCATTTCGGCAGAAGGTCGGAAACCATCGCCTTCTCCTCGAGTAGTTCGTTGACACTTAACTTGAACTTGGCCTTGCCAAACTCGCCGAGATCGACCCCTTCGACAATGGAGGTTGTGGTGCCGTTGGAACAGATCGGGAAGGAGCAGATAAGACCCTTCTCGACGCCATAGGATCCATCGGAGGCGATAGCGACGCTATGCCAGTCATCCACTGATGTCACCGCACGGAGGGACTGGACGGTCTCGATGGCGGCATGCGCTGCAGAAGCTGCGGAAGAAAGCCCCCGTGCCGCGATGATGGCAGCTCCGCGCTGCTGGACATCCTTAATGAAATCATTCTCGAGCCAGGCGCGGTCGGGAATGTATTTACTGACAGGTTCGCCGTTGATCAGGGCATTCTCAAAATCGGGGTAGAGCGTACTGGAATGATTGCCCCAGATCGCGAGCTTAGTGATGTCCCGGGTATGGCAACCGCCCTTCTCGGCGAGAGCGCTCTTGGCACGATTCTCATCAAGACGAGTCATCGCATGCCAGCGATCCTCGGGAATGTTGGGTGCGTTCTTCATAGCGATCAGGCAGTTCGTGTTGCAGGGATTGCCGACCACGAGAATCTTGACATCCGCAGCGGCGTTCCGCTCGATAGCCTGTCCCTGCCCGATGAAGATCTTTCCGTTGATACCGAGGAGATCTTTGCGCTCCATCCCGGCCTTGCGGGGAACGCTTCCGACGAGCAAGGCCCAGTTGGTTCGGCTGAAACCGTGATCAAGATCGGCAGTCGCCTCGATCGACTCGAGGAGAGGGAAGGCGCAGTCGTTCAGTTCCATGACCACACCGGCCAGGGCCTTCATGCCGGGTTCGATCTCGATGAGGCGAAGGGCGACCGGCTGGTCATACCCGAAGACTTGTCCGGAGGCGATGCGGGTAAGGAGTGAGTAGCCGATTTGTCCGGCAGCGCCGGTGACGGAGACAACGAGTGGTGACTTCATGGAACAACGATACTAACCGAATCGATACTGTAGAGAAATGAGAAAACCCGTTATGCCAAACGGCATAACGGGTTTTCTCGGGCGGGGGGGAAACCCTTAAAAACTTATAGAGACTGCTTGAAAGCCTTACCAGGTGTCAGGCGAACGCTCTTGGAAGCCTTGATCTGGATTGCCTTGCCGGTCTTAGGGTTGATTCCCTTGCGGGCCTTGCGGTTGACAACTTTGAAAGTGCCGAAGCCGATCAACTGAAGGCTCTTGTGCTTCTTGACGAGAGCCTTGATGCTTTCGATGACGGAAGCGACGACCTTTTCTGCGTGTGCCTTGGATGTCTCTTTACCAAGGGCCTTCTGGACGGATTCAACGAGGTGGACTTTGCTGCTCATGGATTGTTGGGTTGGGTTATTTGGTTGGTTGTGTCATGTGACACTGCTGATCCAAAAAAAACCTCCTCTTGCTGTCAACACCCATTGTGAGAAAATCGCAAAAAACCTTATTAAAACCCCATGAACACTCATCCCATAGACGACACCAGGACCGACCTTTCTCATCCGGAACACCTTGACTACTTCCAGAAGATCGTGCGTGAGCACATGGACCGCACCCCTTGCGTCCACTCCGATGCCTACGTCGCACCAGGCGCATTCCTTGCGGGAGCAGTGCGGTTAGG
>Ga0114958_10002312_pt1 | contig 14365 bp, 17 predicted proteins | sample C_130208_EF_Meta_FD_89577 | JGI IMG/M metagenome (GOLD analysis project Ga0114958, IMG submission 89577) | Freshwater microbial communities from Lake Croche, Canada to study carbon cycling - C_130208_EF_MetaG | ecosystem: Environmental > Aquatic > Freshwater > Lake | place: Lake Croche, Canada... | reverse complement strand
TGTCTTCTGTACTCATAATCTAAAGTTATATATTAGAACAAGTCGTCCTCGCCAAAGCTTTGGTTTTTCTTGCTGTATTCAACTGGACGGCTTGCAAAAAAGTCAGTCATATTGTTGCCATGCAGCTGTTCATCAAACCACATTGTTTCAGCAATTAATGCTTCATCAATCTCAAATGGTTTACGGAATCCAATTTGTCCCATGCTTTCATTGATACGATTTTTGATAAACTCTTTAAGAATTGCCGCGCTCAAGCCTGTTTCATTGATGCCGTTAATCATCCAATCTACAATCTTGCTTTCTGCTTTGTATGCTTCATGCGCAGCTGCAATAATACGCTCTTCCAACTCATCATCAAACATATCTGGCAATTCCTGCCTCATGGTATTGATAATTTTAATACCAACAAGTGCATGAATGTTTTCTTCATTGCGTGTATACTTAACTTGTTGGTCAGCATGTGTCAATACATTTTCAAATGTCTTAAACCAATTGATGACATAAAACTGACTAAACAAGCTAACATTCTCAACAAATAGTGTAAAAAGAGTTAATGCATATAGGTATTGTTTGTTGCTATCCTTGTAGAAACGGTGAGTATATTTCTTAAGGTATTTGACACGGCCTTGGATCCATTCCAATTTAAGATTCTCTTCAAATACATCTTCCATATCCAATACACTAATCAAACGCTCATATGCATTGTTGTGAATAACTTCAGTGTTGGCCATAACAAAACCCAGATCTTGTAGACTAGGATGAGGCAGATTATCACCAAGCTTAGCCCAAAAAGTTTTAACCGCAACTTCAATTTGACCAATAGCACTTAATGTGCGTATAACAATTTCACGACGGCGGTCATCCAATACCGTCTTAAAGTCATGTACATCCGGTTGAAAGCTAAATTCTTTGTCAGTCCAAAATCCAGAATGCATAGCCTCAATAAACCCTTCGGTCCATGGATAGCGGTTTGGTTTTCTACTAGTTTGTTCATCAAAGATGGTCATTGTGGTATTGTCGTCATTCATAAAGTTTAAGGAAAGTTTAAGGAAAGTTTAGGAAAAAAATAGGCTACAGTGAAGTAGCCTACCTTCTATAGAAATTATATATCAAATTTCTACATCTGTAAATGGTTTTTTATATTTTAAGCATTTTCATTTAAAGCACGGCGGCGAATACTACGCATTGCACCAGTATCTCCATTGCGCAATACAATGGTATGTTTACTGTTCTTTACCGCATAATCGTAAATTGCTTTTTCGCTCTCGTCTTGCAAGTTTAGGTATTTGCTCCAGCGCTCAAACCGATTACGTCCTGTTTCAAATTTGCGAAAGGTGTCTGCTTTTACATCAAACATCTTCCAATCCTTGCGGCGCATAATGCCAGTGTCACTGTTGTCATGTGGAGCATTGCCAGTAGGTGGTAATGATACACCGCTTGAGGTGCTCATGTCTTCGTTTTTACGTTTCATCTTTTAAGGTCAAATGGTGTTACAAATAGTGGCTGTCGAGTTTTTACATGATGTACTTCATAAACCGGCACACCTAAAATTGATCCAACCGCAATTACATTTTCTTTTACAACCACTTGGGTATTTATAATTTGAAGTTCTTCGCCTGTGCTTGGGAATGCGATATTCCTAGCAAGTGTATATACACCAGCTTGCAGTGTAGAGTCATCATTGATGTACCATGTGCTTTCAATGAGGTTATTCACGTCAACATCAACGCCAGTAACTTCATGCAATATGTTGTGAATTCTTTTGTCACTGATACCAGTATGTTCTTTAATAAGCCATAATGCCGCAAGATAGCTAGCTACAGTTGTTTTACCAAACGGTATCTTGTTGAGCAAACGCTTGATGCGAAATACTAATCTGTGAAAGATGTTGTATTTGCTGCGTTCACTCATGTCGATTGGCTTACGCAATACCTTTCCTTCGGCATCAATTATACCCAGCTTGTAAGCTCCAGTTTTTTCCCAAGGAGTGGTAAGCAGTCGCAGGAAACGAAATGCAAAGTATGTATCGGTAGCTGTTGAAAAGAATCCCATAATGTATTTATAATTTTTGAAGAACTCTAACTACATGAAGATCAATTGGTATATTAAGATACTGATCTTGAGGTATATAGTTAAGATACAATAAAAAAGTTTTAAGTGTTGGCCAATGCGTTTCTTTGATTTTAAAAAAACACATGCGCGTTGCTGCAGCGATATTAAATACGTTGTGTATAATGATCAAATGATTTAAAATCAGACGCTCCTGAAGTATACTTTTTTCTTGATATTTCTTTAGAAGCTTTTTGATATATTTAAGTCGATTCAGATCCTCATGAAATTCTTTTACATCAAGACAGCGTGGATTATTATAATTGGTAGCTGCATACAATAGAAAATTCTTTTCTGTCAATTCATGAGTACGTTTCATAATATAAAAGTATTTATCGCTTACTTCTTAAGCAAGTCGGTAACACTTTTGCCAGCTTCCCAGAATCTGCAGCTCCAATAGTTAGCTTTCCACTTTGGTCCTGGATCGGTATCGCAGCCATGACGCGCACGATAACTTTTTAGACGTGCTGGGTCATCACGCTTGATTTCCATATGCGGATCGCCAAAGCCAAGTTTGATTACATTGCCTTTTTCGTTTTTGACATATACATAAAACTTATGCTTTTCGTCATCGCTGCGAAATGGTTTGTTGAGCGTTACTTCTCGCCCATCATATTCGGCTGCTTCAAACAGAGTAAATGTTGGAGTCTCTAGTATTTGTTGTAGTGTCTTCATATGAGTTGATACCAACTTAATAGTGTATTGAATGTGGCACTGATTGCATCTGCGGCAATTGCTAATGTGTATACATCGGAAACACCAGCTTGAGTGCGGCCTAATTGTAAAAATTGACTGCCTAAATTGTCCAATTCTATGGAGTCGCTGGCGTTTGTAATAAATCCAGATTTTACTATGGTTCCTCCGGTCATGATTGATTCACTTATTGTATATTCAGTAGTTGCGCAATCTGGATGAACGGTCCATGTAGGAGATGTTGCAAAGGTTGCATTTTTTATTAGTGCCCATTGATATTTTTTACTCTGTTCAATTACAATTGAAAGACCATTGGGAATAATTATACCATCAAGTTTACTAGATGCTAAACGAATAGATACTGTATTAAAGAATTTTCCTCGGTCAGCATTAGTTCCATTAGTTAGACGCGTGACATATACCGATGCTGACGATGCCTGACTATATGTTAACGACTCGGGGTTATGACCGCCTTCACTAATTACAGTATTGCATATTTGCTTAATGAATGGAGCCGAGGCAGTAGAATTTGATAGCGAGCAACGCAATGGCAATACTGCAGTTGTCATATATACACTATCATTTAGGTTGTCATTGTAAAATGTATGTGCTACGCATGGTTCACCGTTTACGGCAAATCCGCAACGCACTGCACCTACACCCAACCATTCTATATCCATCCAAAATATATTAGCTTTAGTCAAATCCAATACTCGACCAGAATAACCAGTTCCGTCAAATTTATCAAAATTCCAATTTTTTTGACGAATCGTTCTTTCAACTACCGCTCCAGAAGAATAGCTTCTTAATACCATTGCAGGCCCGTCTGCATGGCCATCCTGTAAAAGATAAATTCCATTTGAGGCATTAAAATACCCTATACGCTGTTCGACACCAACAGTCGATGCGCTAAATGCAAAACTGTTCATGATCAGCAAACTCTTGCCTGGCTGATAATTAAATACTTTAGATGTTTCTCTTGTAATGCTTCCGCCGTTTGCAGCTGTAAGCTTTACGGTGCTTTCATTGGGTAAATATGTAGTGCCCGCAGTTCCAGTAATTGCATCATTCCATTTGCCATTATCAGTATAACGGTGTTGACTTTCAAATAGAGTAAGTGGATTAGAAATCCTAAGACGGCTAAAAGCATCATATGCGCCCGGCTTAGATAGAACATTTGAAGTAGTTCTAGTCAATGAGCTGTCAAGGTAGTCTTCAATTTTGCGAGACAACGTGCGAGGAGCAGTATAGTGTGGCATAATAATCTATTTATAATTAAGCGCAGCTTTTGACCATCTTTGCTTCATCAGCGCGGCGTGTAAGCAATCCATCCAAACCTTTGCCAACCCAAAGACGTTTCATGTCGCTGATTTGTTGTGAAATATAGTTGTAGATATCGCTATGACCATTTGCAATAGCATTCTTAATGTTTAACATTTCGATGCGTGAGCTGCCGCTGGTGCTGCCACCGCGATTAAATACCAAACTTACAAGTGCACCAAATGCGTCCTCATGCAGTTTTTCACTGCCTGGGAATGCACGTGTGGTTTCTTTGATAAAGCGTGGCAGTGTATTGCTTTTGAATACAACTTCAGCTGCTTCCCATGGAACGCTAATATCTTTAACACTTGGGATTGCGGCCTTTGCAGCGCCACTCTTTTTACCAAGGTGTGGTGCAAGGCGATCATAATCGGAAGCAGGCAATACACCTTTCCAATCGGTTGCAAATTGTGTTGGCGTATTGTAACCCAAATCATAACCAATGCCAATTGTTACTCCGCTTTCACCACCTGGGTAACTTGGATGTTTTAATTCTTTATTGTAATAATTTTCACCACCACCTACTTCATATTGCAGAATAAGATTATAAGCATTAAGACTAATATCAGACACTATTGAATTGGTTGATGCAGGAACTGTTGCGGTGATTCCCATTTTAGACGAAATGGCAGCCCAGGTGCTTGGTCCATCAATACCATCAGGAGTTAATCCTAAAGCGGCTTGAATACTTTTAACAATTTCTTTTTTTGAATTAAATTCCATATTATAAATTTTTTCCTTTACAAGTTACTAATCATATGGTATAATATATTGTATGAAACGGTAAGGTATTGTATAATCTATAATACATTAAGGTTGCTTAATTAAACCATCTAATAAAAATTAGATTGACCGTAGGTTCCCGAAGGGATTATTATTATTATTATTTATCCGATACCGCTAATGAACGATTATACCAATGGGATAATACTATTGCCACCAAGCAAACCAAGGAATCTTTCAATACGACTACGATCAGTATCAGACATTTTAGTACTATCTGCTGCTAATATAATTGCTGTCATATATCCTACATAGTTAGCAGTGCCAGATGAATTTTTATCAGCACCTATATAAAACGTGCCATGAGTACCTGCATTAACTGGGGATGCACCAGAGGCCACTAATGATGTGCTATTTATTTGTGATCCGATATGACGCAAGTTCATAATACCATCCAACCATAATGATTCATTTGTTAAAACATCATAGTTGCTATCAGATGCAAAACTTATTAAACGTTCACCTGAATTGGTATTAGTTCCAGTATTAGTTTCAGCAAAAATATTTTTTGTACCATAAGATATAAATCCTAAAGAAGATCTATTACCAGCATTACTAGTATTACTTTTACTAAAGCTTACAATATCCCGTCTTTTGTTAATTGGAGTAGTATCATTGTTATCTTTAACACCAGCAAATATATATGAATAATTTACTGATTTTACTATATCTCTTAATGCCGAATTTGAATATAAATCTGTACTTCCAAAATAAAGAGATGGTGTTGACAAAATAGATGCGTTATAAATTGGACTATGACTTTCATTTACTGTATTAACATTAGTGTTGGTAATTAAATCACGCCAAACAACTGCTTGTTGACCTTCGGTAGTTAATACATCATAAGTAGTAACTTGTCGAGTCGCGGTTCCACCACTCCACGTTGCAGTCCAAGGGTAAGTGGTATTGCTAGAACTATAAAATGTATAATCGGCTGATCCATTACCATCATCGTAATTTAAATTAAGAATCCACTGAGAGCCATCCCAATAACACCAAGTGTATCCAAATGTGCCTTCACTTCCTGATGGGCTGAAGTAATAATATGCGGCTTTTCCATTTTTATCATTTCCTATATCTCGGCTGATTGAGTAAGTAAATGGAACAAACCCATTTACTACTAATCCAGCAGTTGCATCAGTAATACCATTTGCCACACTGCTATAAGCACTTTGTGCTGCCCAAAAGAATGCTTTAACACTACTTATTTGATTAGGATGCCATACCGTTGCTGGTTTACATGGCTTACCGTCTACACTACATGTTACAGGCAATCCAATATCATTAACAGTAAGAGCTAATGTACTAGCCGTACTACGTGATATACCGCCAACGCTCCATGCATAAGTAGAGCCAGCAGGTGCAGTTAGTGTTTCACCTGGGTATGCAAACCCGCTAATAGGCAAAAGATTTTTCTGCCTAGCCCAAAAATGCATACCCAGCTTAACCATTATGCGTTCTTTGCGTCACGCGCAGTCTTTTTAAGTTTATTAAGAACGGCACTATCACCTGTAATCATATCAACTAGCAGTACTAATGTATCACCAATGATTTTCTTTTGTTCTTGAGTTGGTGGATGACCTCCTTCAATTGCTTTCATACCAAGAGCTGCTTTATTGGCATCAGACGGCGATAGCAATCCAAGGATAACCAACTGTTTGAATTTATAATAGTCAACTTCTTCATCTAGTTGACTTCCTTCAGTTTCAAACTCTTCATTTTGAGCGGCATAGTAAGCACCTAGTGCCATCTTGATGCGTTCTTTTTTACTCTTGCCTTCAAACCGTGCATCATCACTTTTAACAAAATCACTGATCCATACACCTGCATCATCGTCAGCGCTTAATTTTTCTTCAAGTGTTTCCTCAGTAACATTCTTCTTTTGTTGAACCGCAATATGTTGAATGCTTTTGAGCGCACTGCCCATATGATCAAACATGGTTACCTTTCCATCATTAACAACTGCATACCACCCATCCTCAAGAATCACAAACCATACATCTGCCCACTTGCCAGCACGCATTGGAATACCATATAGATGGTAGATATCTTCTTTAGGGATACCTTTAAAGCCGCGTAGGTCACCATGAGTAGCAGCTTCAAAGCCAAGTCCACGCAATGTGGTATTAAGGATCTTCCATGCAGTACCTTCAGTAAGGTCAACTGCAGGAGCTGAATTTAAGATTTGTGATAATGTTTTCATAAGAGTGCGAATTGTTTTGGGATTGAGATGTAGTTGGTTGTTTTGTTGTAAAAAGCAATAGGGTGTTGAGTAGCGCCTGGGAGATCTTCAACTTGTAGACGCAATAGGTTAGAGGTTTGGCCAGCAACCCAGCGGCCATGGTAGGTATCACCAATTCGGCATCCGCCATGGCTTTCAATGCAGCGAATCTTAAAGGTTTCTCCTTCAACTATACCGCCTTCTTCATAGGAGTCTGATGCATTTGCTTCAATGAATGCATGATACTTTTCTTTAATGTCCAACACACTAAGGCTTTCAAAGTCATCTGTGCTTTCAACGAAGGATGTGATCAAGTCATCATATGGGCTGTTGGTTGCCAATTCGACAATACGTTTTTGACGGGCTGTTTGTAAATTCATGCTGTTAATAAGGTTTGTGTAGATTCTAATGTTAGGCGGAGGTCCGCAACGAAAATTTTGCTTTCAGCAAGTGTATGCAGGTTCTTACACACTACATAGTTTGGTTTTTGTTCAGTAATCATCAATTCAGCTTCACCAGTTTTGGTGCTATATACCACATCGCCTTTGTTAAAAATTTCTCCAGCAATATAGCGCTCGCGGTTTTCTGAAACGGCTACAAATTGTACATGCTTGCGGAAGTTGTGGCTTTCTTTAAGGCCTAATCCAATACGCACTGCATTAAACAATTCTTTAACTTCACCAAATGTTTTGGGCACGCCTTTTGCAAATGATTCAAGATCGTTATCCTTTGCGGCAACTCGCATTTTGCTATCACTCATACCAGCAACGCCATCACCATCAGGATCACGCTCGCCAGCGCTCTTTACTTCAATGCCATCGCGGAATGTATAGTATCCATGGCCAGCTTTAACTCCATCATACTTGTTCAACAGCTTTGTGAATTCGTCTACACGGTCACTGCCAACAACTAGTGTTAGTTTGGTATAACCAGCGTCAGCTGCTTTAACTGCAACATCAAATACATTCTTTACACCCCTGTCAATTATAATGTTGCGTCCGTATGATGGAAACATTTTGCGAAGAAACTTGATCTTATCATCATAAGCTAATGGATTTTTAGCGTCATGGCTTTGAGACGAATAGATTAGAAAATTTTTGCCTTTTGCAATTTTTGCGACAGCATCAAATAGTTTTTCATGATCAATAGTTGGTGGATTGTAGCGACCAAAGGTAACTACTACGCCGTTAGTGCGTTCTTCGGTAAATGACTTAAAGGACTTAATCATATTATGATTTATACTTCTTTCTTTACTGGTTGCGAAAGCATACGTGCAATAAACGGAGAACCAGCGGCAACCTTGTATACACCCAACTTCCATTTCTTATTATAATCATCGCGTTTCATTGCACCAGCCATCACGCGATTAAAGTCGCTATCTTTTGCACGCTGTTGTTCGCGCGATAGCGTTGCTTCATCAATAGCGTCTTCGGCTTCTTCTTTTTTAATAAGGTTTTTATATAGTGATCCACCCATTGCAGTTTTGCTGCCAACTTTATATTTACCAAGCTTATACTTCTTATTGTATTCGTCTTGACTCATCGCACCGGCATTAACACGGTCCATATCAAAACGTTGGCGGCCAGTTAATGCAGCTTCATCTGTCGGTGTTAATGCATCAAATTGTGCCTCATGTGATTCGTCACAGACACAAGGTTCACAATCACACATTGCGCACTTATCTTCAACAGCTTCACCAATAAGTCCGCGGCGGCGCTTTTTATATTGGTATGCAATCAATCCGATGGCATCATCCCAACTGCCTTCAGTTGGATCAACTACCATCAAGTCGCGAAATGAAAACGGTTTACTCATATATTATATTTATATTAGCGTCCTACTGCACGTTTTTGTGCATACTTAAGTTCCATTGCATTGCCAATATATTCTGCTTTGACTTTGCCTAATGCTTTTTTCAATTTGCTTTTAACATCACCTTCGCTATCACCAATAGCCATTAAGAAGCTGTCAACGGTACCTTCACCGGCATGGAAACTATAGTCATATGAGGTATTGCCAATCACTTCACTTGGCAATGCTTTCCAAGTTGCTTCATCAATTATAAAACGATAGCTTTCAGTTGTACGAACAACTCCAACATGTGTATACAATTCTTTGACTTTATCAATCAATGCATACTTTTCTGAGCTGCTTTGATATGCCGGCCATTCCACCATTTGTTTTGAAAGAGCAAGTAGTGTTTTACTCTTAGGAGTAAAAAGATCAATCAGATAACTAAATACGGTAAAGCGCAACTTATGTGCTTTATAGAATTTCCCCCATTGGTCATCTACAAACAAACTCCGGTCGCCACCACCTGCACCTTCGGTAGGATCAAGGTATCTGTCAAAGTTTCCCCACTTATGATCAATCTTTTCGGTTTCATATACCAGCTCAGACGATTTGAGACTAGATGCAGGTATTAAGTCTCCAAACTTATGAGCAGCGCCTTCAAGCATTGCACGAGCAATCTTGACCAATTCATCGTCTTGTATATTGTGAGTTTGCATATGTTTATTTTTGCATATGTAGATTCTTGCCAGCGACACTCGCTTCGGTTATGTGTTGTTTAAATGATAACATATTATTCTAATTTGATAAATGGTGCGCTCAGGTCGCTTGAGCTGCTTGCATATTGAATACAAGAAGTGATAAAGTCATCTTCACGACCACTGCTCTTAACTATATCTATAAGCTGGCATCCTAAGAATTTACTAAAAGCCCAACTGTCATCTTTGGCTTTACATTCTTCAAGGAATGCAGAGTATGACAGTTTGGTTGAATCAACAGCATATGTTTTGTAATTCTTATAAAACTCTTTATAGATTTTAGCGTCATCATCAGCTAAGCCTTTGCGTAAGGTCTTGATGTCAACGAGTTGTTGCAATTTAAGATGACGCAATACTGTCTGAATCGGGCCATAACTAAGTTTACCTTGATTGGCATTCTTACCTTTAATTTCGCCTTGGAAAGTTTCAGGGAAAGCACGGAATTGAATCTTTCCTTCATGCGAGAAATACATATAGATATCCTTGCCGCTAAAGAATCCTTTGTTGCCAGTTGTGAACTTATCAAATTTAATCACATGCTTTTCATCACCTGCATTGTAGGTTGGCATCTTAACGCTGCCTTTAAGCAATTTAAGTGATACGCCAACTATATCGCCGTCGCGCAATGCTTCTAGCAATAAGCCATTCAATTCAATGATATTGGTTGCATCTGCAAGTTTGATGCCTGCACCGGCTGCACTAACCATATAGATGTCAGCTGGACTCCATTTGTTAACATTTGAAAATACCTTTTCAGCACTGTTAAGTTTCTTAAACACTGTTTCAAGTGCGGCTACCCATTCACTGCCACGATGGAAAGTGTAATTCTTTTTACCGTATTTCTTGTGTAATGCATCGGCACCAAGAATACAGCTTTCACGCCATGCTGGCGATAATCCATTCAATATACCTTCAAGCGGTTCATCTACTTTACATTTTTTATATGCACGTTCCAAATCAATAGCAGTATAATTTTTACTGCCTGCCCATCGAGCAGCGGCATATACAGCTTGTGCGCTCTCAGTGGTACGTGTAACGTCTGCACCTGCACCTTGACCGCCACCGCCACTAAATTCTTTACTTTTGGCAAAGTCTTTTAATGCATAGGTTTCATCGCCTTTGGCTGCATGGAATAGGATCTTTCCTGGATTGTTTTTGGCTTTAACCTCAGCCGCAATTGCAGCGTCATATCGTAATACCACTTCACCGCCAGCTGCTAATGCTAATGGTTGTTTGTTCTTATACTTATCAAGAAACAAGTCAACACACCAATCATACTTGTACAATTCGGCAGGTGCTAGGTTTGCAACTTCAGTTAAATAGTGTTGTTTAAATGTTATCATTTTTACTAAGGGTCTCCAGATAGTTTTAAACTGCTAGCCATCTTTTCAGACTCGAATTTAAAACGAATTTTCATTATCTTTTTATCGCCAGCTTTTACACCAATACTTTCATTGCCAATCTTTTCAAGAGTTACTGCATATTTAGCAAGTGCATCCAGCTTATCGTTTTTGATTGGATCACTTACAACTGCTTTATACGGCTCCTTATTGCCTTGACCAGTTACATTAATATAAGGAGGATACAATACTTCGGCGTCCAACCAATCCGACAATAGGTATTTTACCAATTCAGGTTGTTTCATTTTTTTCAAACGAACCAACAGAGAATCGCGCATTTCAGCCAAAAGTTCAACTCCAGTGCTTTCAGATACACTTTTTATTTTGGGATTGGCGCGTAGAAAAATCTTTCGTTCAGACGCACCAGCTGGTAACTTTAGTTTGGCAATCATAGCATCAAGAACACCTTTATAACGATCACCCAATGATAATTTTAGGTTGCGATCAATTGTGCCAAGGCCTGGATTCTTAAAGCCAATATCACCTTTTGTTTTGGTGGCCTTTGCACTTAGTCCAAGGAATCCATCTGCAGGACCGCTTGTAAATAGAATGAGTATATCTGTTGGATTTTTCTTTTGGTCTACTTCTTTACCAACAGCACTGCTCATTGAGCCTGGACGTGCAGTCCACCATACACCCTTAACGCGGCCGCTATATCCATTTTTCTTTGCCCATGCTAAAAACTCAGAGGCCATAGCAATACTTTTGCCTTGTGCATCACGTGTTTCATGCGGCAATGCAATTTTGGCTCTGCTGTTATAATGGTTTTTTGCAGCATCATCAAACCATTTGTTACCAGCCAGGATGAAACCAATATAGATTTCATTTATATCTGATAATACTGTATTTGCAGTGGCCATGTTTGTTTGTTTATTTATACCATAGGGTATTTGTCAATAAACATGGCTGACAGTACAGGTTCTATACGGTTTGCTTCAACTTCCCATGGGCAGGTTTCATATATAGTATCGTCTGTATATTTTTCGCCTTTCCATTTGGCACAATAGTTGGTATACAACATGCGCAATTCACCGCGTGCAAATTGTTTGATGTGAACCATTTCATGTGCAAGTGTGCGTATTACCGTATCACTATCGCTATAGTCAAGCCGTATGGTATAATACCTGCTGTCAGGCGATGCATCCAAGTCATAGCATTCGCCATAGTTATCTTCTTTAGCCAACAGATCTTTGACGAGTTTAATACGAATTTCAATGTTGCGCTTTCGCGGCATCAATTGCTGCAAAAAGAAAACGGCTGCAGTGCCGACACGATTTTTCAATCGCTTATCTTTACTGCAGCCGTATATACTAAATTTAATCACTTGGATTTAATTCTGCATTTAGCAGAAAGAAGAAGCCACCGCATGAAGCGCTGCAAGTCCAATTGAAATAAAGCCAAGAATTGGAGTTGCATATGTTTCAATCATGCGGAACAAGTCTGCATCACTGACTTCAACACCGCTTGCAATAGCACCAGCACTCATGTTTAGGCCGCGTGATAGTTTGCGAAGGTTAGCACTTTGTTTGCTCTTGCCTTTGCGTAATAGATCAACAACATGCTTACGTGCTTTATCATCAAGTTCAAGGCCATCCTCAAGCGTGATCTTGCCAACAATCTTATCCATGAATTCATAAATTTCAACTTCAGTCGGGTCGATATTGATAATGAATGCACGTGTACGAAGAGCGCCGTCTGGATCCAATTTGTTTAGCGGTAGGTTGGAGATAAAGATAATCTTACCAGTAAATTCAAAATAGCGAGGAATCAATCCAGCATCAAGAATTTCATCATCCGTCATTTCATCAGGATCAACAACATTCTTACCCATTTTATTCCATACCAATTTGCGAATTTTTTTGGTATCGGTAGCAGCCTTTAGCAGGTTGCGTGCTTCTTGATCGCCAAGTGCATCATCGGAGTCATCAAAGAGGATAATCTTATCCTTATAGCGGAACAGCAAACTATAGATACCTGCAGCACTCGCACTGCCAGTATTCTTAAAGTAACCGCCGCCGTCACGCAATCCAAGGTTACCAAGGATTTGTTCGGTGGTATGTGTTTTACCAACACCACCTTTACCGCTAACAAACAGTGCATTTGCTGCACCGCTAACAGTTAGTTTTACAAGGTTCTCAAGGTCAACCAGCTGTGCTTCAAAGCTAATGCGTTCTTGATCGCCCTCTAGTGCATTGATCTCTTGTGATACAACATACTTTTCTTTTGCTGCGCCGTGTGTTACTTTTGCTTCAACACTGCCAGTTGCATCAAGCAATGCACCTTGCTCTTTACGAATCTTTTGAACGTCCTTTGGCTTTCCGGCCCATGAAAATTTAGTGCCAGATTTAACAAACAGAGATGGGTATGTGGTTTCAAGTTGATCAAAAATCTTCATACCTGCACTCTTATGTTTGGTATATACCTTGCCTTTTGCAAAGGAAGGTTCAGTAACCATATCAAGAATATCATCAAGAATTTCACTTGGGCTAGCAGCCTCTGCTAAAAAACCATAATCAGTATCTTCATTGAGTGGTACATCATCAGGCATTGTACGAAGCGTTCCCAATTCAATACTATTGTCTTTAAGCGCATCAGCAAGGAGTGGTAATACCTTAATGATACTTACGGTCTGATCAAATTCAATGTGGAATGGAGCTGGTGCTTTGCCATTCCAAAAATCAATACTTGCAAGATTGACAAAACCGGCTTGGCTTGCACTCTTCCAGTTAAAACGCAATGAAACATTCTTCTTGCTGGAATAGAAACGCAAACCAAAACCTGCACCATCTGCATTCTTAAATGCTTCAAGACCAGGATAACGAAACAGGATAATGCCGGTTTTCTTCTTGAGATATTTGGCAATTAGGAATGCTGCTTTGTCTGTTGATGTGTTTGACATGGCCTCAGCCAAATAACTTTTAAAACTTACTACGTTTGACATATATGTTATTTATAATAATTATTTAGTCGACATTAGATTTTAAAGTCATCAAACTTATTGGCGCGACCTGCATTTGTTCGTCCAGCTGCAAATGGTGTTTGCGGAGCAGAGTGTGAAGTGTCATCACTCATAATGTTTGCGGTAGGGTCACTAACATCGTACAATCGCATTTTTGCAAGATCAACACCAATTGTAAATCGTTTGTTTGTAGTTGGATCATTATAACGATTCTTTAATTGCTTGACCATAATTTGATTCATTTTGTCAAGTTGTTCGGTACGAATAAAAGCAAGCATCAGGTCAGCAGTTGCTGGTAGTCCAAAACTGTTTTTTGTTAAAATGCCGTTGC
>Ga0114958_10002311_pt1 | contig 14369 bp, 25 predicted proteins | sample C_130208_EF_Meta_FD_89577 | JGI IMG/M metagenome (GOLD analysis project Ga0114958, IMG submission 89577) | Freshwater microbial communities from Lake Croche, Canada to study carbon cycling - C_130208_EF_MetaG | ecosystem: Environmental > Aquatic > Freshwater > Lake | place: Lake Croche, Canada... | reverse complement strand
TCTCATCCGTCTCATCCGTCTCATCCGTCTCATCCGTCTCAGCCTGCCGGTCCTGCGCTACCTGCTCTTCCTTATCAATCTGATTCTCTACCTCAATGTTCTCCTGCATGACGCGCTCAATAATATTAAGGGAAAGAATCGTAAGAATAGTAAGAAGGCTGAGGATTGCGAGGGCTGCTACGATGGGGTCCATATAAACAACTATGATGTACTTAAAACCTAATAGAAATTATTGTTCAATTTTTTAGCCGACGTTAATTGATAAAAAATTGAAATGCGCTGCTTGAGTTCTACTTGGCACAAATGGACGACTTTCAGAAGCGCCGCAAGAAGAAGGACAAGGCTAAGGAAAAGTTTGAGAGGAATGGTGGCTTCTCAACAAAACATATTAGAATTACAGAGGAAGTTCAGATAAAAAAGCAGGGAAAAAATTGAATAAGGGCGGCTATGAATATTTTTTACACAAAATGAAGGCCAAGGTTATCAAAGTCAAGACACTTATTGTGCCACCCCTTAACGAAAATCCTGTAGGCTTGACTGCGGAGGCATTTGAAAATCTTCGCGAGTGGCGGCTTAGTCACGGGGAAGAAATCTGCCAAGAAGATCTAAAATGGTATTATGGAGCCCTAGAAGAGGATAAGAAAGAAGAGGAGGCTTATTTCGGAGAGAATCCTAGTTATAAGGCAATGATTGATTCTATCGCACAAGGCTTTAGTGACGAGCAGAGGGAGGCGGCGGCGGCAGAAGCAAAAAAGAAGGAGCCAGTTAGTGATGACCTTGGTCCAATGCCTGAGTATGGTAGCAAGGAGTTCTGGGCCTGGTGTCGTAAGCGCAAGGAGATTCGTCTTAAGAAAGAGGCAGCCATTATTGCTGCTGGTGGAACCGTGCCTGCTCCTAAGAAGAAAAAATAAAGTATTGTATAATAATACATTTTTATTTACAGGTCACGAACCTGCTGGCTGAAGGCAAGGGCTGAATCAGACGTATAGCTTGGGGCCCAATTCCAAATACTAGTTCGTAGGATAGTAGGAGATGAAGGTGGCTTGACCTCAAAAGCTGCCGAAATATCGCCACCAACTTCACAGAAAGCGTCGTCTGCATTCTGCTCAATTAGAGATGGCTCCTCATTACACGGAATCAGGGCGGGCATGTCATAAAATGGATCCTTGACAAGAGGCAACTTCTTCTTACACGTAATTAGAGCGGGCATGTCATAAAATGGATCCTTAACAAGGGGCGGCATATCATCAAAGTTATCATTCTCTGATTCATCCGTTGGGTGATTAATCTCAACAGGAACTGTCTCAAGTTTCTCTCGCAGTTCGCGCGCCTCGTCACGTTCCATCCGCCAGAGATGTTCAAACTCCTTGTTCAAGAAATGGTCCATCTTTGCGCAATTTCGCAGAACTTCACCCAGGCTGAAGACACCACTTTCCTCTAGATGAGAATTCTTTGCATAGAACTCATCAATTGACTTCTTCAGGTTATAAAAGAGCGCCATTGTGTCATCGTAATCAAGCTTGACCATTATTGCGTATACAAATTACATAACTAAAAAATGCGTCAATTTTTTTGGATTATATCTACTGGTGGCAGTAGATATAATACTCAGAGGCATTCATCGATGCCGCGCGCTTCCTTGACTTGACCTGCTGACTGGGGCATAGTTCACAGCTACAGGGCAGGTTGAGGTAAATGTTCAGGTCGTGCTCAGAGACAGCCTTCTTATAGTTCTCCCAGTCAACGATTGCGCCATTCTTGAGGACGGCAAGGCCCGTTGAGGAGTTGATGTACCAGATGGGCTGCTTCTCCATTTTTGTATGTTGGTAAAAAAATAGGACCGCAGCCCATTCAATTTTTTTCAGCCAGTCTAATTGCCTGTGTAGAGAACCATAGCAGGCCCCTTGCCGTCCTTGTTACGGTCCATCAGAGACTTCTGCATGAGAGAGTTGCCTGGCTGGACGCGCGCGGGTAGCATATACTGGTAGACATAGCCGCCAGGCATGTAGCCCTCACCGTTCTGGCGCTGGATGGTGAGAAGGACCTTGTAGGTGAGGTGGACCTTGCTGTTCGTCATCTTGTTTGTTGTAATAAACATATTAGAAAAAATCCGTTCAATTTTTTGGGCATAATTTTCAAGAGAGTTCTTTATAAAGAAAAAAGAGTGCCTTTCGGCTTTTTGTTTTCTTTTATTACGCGACGGCGGCCGGCACGGTCGGCGGCTCGGCCGGCACGTCCTTCTCCTTCTCACCCTTGATGATGGCGAGGAGGCCGTCCCAGCCCTGCTCTGGGTGCGCGGCCATGTAGCCCGCCGCCGCCTTCTGCACCTCCATCATCCGCACGGGGTCGTTGAGGCTCGAGACGGCGCCGTCGGCAATGGCGCGGCCCATTGCGGCGTTGTCGTCGCCCTTGCCGAAGCCGATGCGCTTGACCGGCATGTGGCGCTCGCCGGCCTTGTTCGGCGTATAGGCAATGCCCGTGCGCTCGCACCACGCCTGCCAGGAGAGGCCGAGGCGGCAGCGCTCGTAGTAGCCGGCCTTGCCCGTCAGGCGCACGCAGGCCGGCTGCTGGATGTCCTTGCCGTCCTTCTTGATGATGCGCTCGGGAAAGAGGCGCCGGCCGGTGCCCTCCTCGCCAGGGTGAACATAGCGGCAGCAGCCGGGCGTCACGACGCCCGTGGCGCTCTTACGCGTGAAGACGCAGCCGCTGCCGTGGATGCAGGGCTGCGGCGAGTTCAGGCGCGGCGCGTCAAAGGCAATCTTCTCGTACCAGTGGATGGAGTTGGACATCTTGGCTTGATTGTTAGGGGGGTAATAATAACTTTGGAAAAACCCTGTTCAATTTTTTTCCGGATATCCGTTGTAAGAGGCAGGTCTCTTGAGGGTCTCTTAAAGTCCATAACAAGAAAAAATTGCCTTTCGGCTTTTTTTCTTTTCTTTTTTGGGTTTTGGGGGCGTTCACCACGCCGAGTTGTCCACGACCTTCTTGGGCTTGGGCGCGGCGAGGATGCTGCCGTCGGCCATGGCCATCACGCGGCCGCCGCCCGCCATGCGCGCCGCGAAGAAGCTGTCAGCCTTGGTCGGCGGCGCCACGCGGAAGGTGCGGTTGAGGTGCCACTCGGGCCGCCAGCCGGGCTCGCCGGGGTGGAGGCGCTTGCACGTGTGCGGCGTCATGAGCGCGCCCGTCTTGGGGTGGCGGTACATGTGCGCCCAGCACTCGGAGCCCGTGAGCGCCGCGCGCACGGGCGCGCAGCGCTCGCCCTTGGCGTTCGTCGTCCACTGGCCCTTGGGCGCCTTCTCGTCGCAGTAGAGGAACTTGCACGGCTCGTCCACCTTGCCGATGTGGCGGTCGCGGCCCTTGCCGCGCGAGTTGAGCAGCTTCTGGCTCTCGGCGTAGCTGAACATGCGCGAGGCCTCCAGCGTGAGGCCGCGCTCGGCCGCCAGGGCCATCTCCATGCGCAGCCGCTTGGCCTTCTCGGGCGCCGTCATGCGGGCCTCGTCCTCGGCAAAGGCCTCCTCGTTGAGGTCGCCCCACAGCTTCTCGGGCTCGTCAACGACCGTCCAGTAGCGGTCCTGGGCCTCGCAGACCCAGAGGCCGCCGTCCATGGCCTTGGCCGCGCCGCAGCAGCGGCAGGGCTCGTCACCGTCGTCGCTAAAGACCCAGAAGGGGCTGTAGGCGGCCGAGGAGGCGAGGCGGATGCGCTTGTTGGGGGAGGCCATTTTGTTCTCTTTTGGGCTCTTTTGGGCTTTGGAGGCCTAGAGAGCTGGAGGAGTGGGGGTGTTTGTTGGCAGCTAGGGCTCTATACCTAGTGTTACGCCGTGCTAAGTAAGAAAGGGGGTGGCCTGTTCAATTTTTTTATTAAGTTGAACATTTCAGGCTCAAAGAGGCCTGGGCCGAGTTCAAAGAGGCCAAAAGAGCCCAAATAGGCTAAAACAGGCCAAAAAAGCCCAAAAGAGCCCAAATAAGCCAAAATGGCCCAAAAAAGGCCAAAAGAGCCCAAATAGGCTAAAACAGGCCAAAAGAGCCCAAAAGAGCCCAAAAGAGGCCAAAAGAGTCCAAAAAGCCAAGAGGAAACTGGCTTTGGAAAAGAAGCCCAAGAAGCCTAAAATGTTCAACTTAATAAAAAAATTGAAGGGCGTTTTTCCTCAATTAGCCCTTACCCCCCTCAACCCTACACCCTCCCACCCCAAGCCCTCAAAGATGTCCATGACGATTGAGAACCTGGAGAAGCGCATCGCGGCCCTGGAGGCCCAGCGCAGCACCGACGCCGACCGCATCGCGGCCCTGGAGAGCCAGAAGCCCGCCAAGGCGCCCAAGAAGCCCAAGGCGCCCACGGATGAGGACAAGCCCAAGCGCGAGGCCAACTGGTTCATCGTGGCCTGCGGGCCCGTCCGCGAGGCCATCAAGCCGGCCGTGGCGGCCTTCAACTCGGCGCTGCCCGAGGGCGGCAAGAAGCTCGCGGGCACGGCGGCGCCGCAGGTCTGCCGGCTGCTGCGCCACGCCGGGAAGCTCACGCCCGAGATCCAGCCCACGGAGGCCGAGATCATGGCGGCCTTTGAGCTCTTCCTGGAGGCACACAAGACCGGCACGCTCACGCCCGACGGCCCGCGCATCCGCGCCGAGAAGTCGGCGCGCTCCTCGGCCGCCTCCTCGGCGGCCTCGGGCAAGGCCGCCAAGCCCAAGGCCGAGCTGAGCGAGGCCGACGCGGCGGCGCTCAAGGCGCAGAAGGCGGCCAAGGCCGCTGCCACGCGAGCGGCCAACAAGGCCAAGAAGACGGCCGAGGAGGAGGCCGCGACGAAGGCGGCCGCCGAGGCCGAGGAGGCAGAGGCCGACGACTCGCCGCTGGAGGCCTACGAGTGGAAGGGCGACATCGGCAAGGGCGTCAAGGCCTACGAGCGCATCGACTCCAAGGGCGTCAGCTACATCTACTCGGCCGACGGCGACGACTTCAAGGGCATCTGGGACGAGGCCACGAAGAAGCTCAACCCCGCCGGCAAGGACATCAAGATGATGTAAGCCGCCGCCCAACACCAAAACCAAAAAACAAAAGAAAAAAGAAGCCGAAAGGCGCTCTTTTTTCGTTGGCCAAAAAATTGAAGGGTGCGCTCACAACTATATAAACATCCAGCAAAGATGTCATCCTCTTTCGCATTCTACATCAAGCGCTGTATGAACGACACGGACCTTGGCCAGCTTGAGGACATAAAGAAGTCTTGGAATAACATGGTCAGCCAGCTGCGCGTGGAGGTAGAGGAGAAGAAAGCTGCGGCCGACGAGTGTAAGGTCCGCTACCTAGACGACGAGGGTTATGTTCCGCACTCTTGTAGTCTCGTAAACGGCTCATACGACAGGTCAGGGGGTGAGTTCTGTATGGCCGCAACCCAGCAGGACCATGCCGAGAGGGCCCTCACCAACCTAGAGATTGAGAACAAGATCTGCGACGCCTTCTACGCCTTTGTGCAGGCATGCTATGCCGAGAGCAAGGGCGACGACAACCTAGCCAAGGAGATAATCCGAGAGGCAATTACGTATTCACTTACCCTCAAGACGGTCTCTGCCACTCTTGAGTTTTGGACACTCTCTTAGACCAATGAACAATAAAAAATTGAAAGGGTCGCCGCCCTTATTTTTTAGTACCCTCAAATCTTCAAGATGACCCTTAACTGCTTCTCGCGCCTCCCCTATGATGTCAAGGTTCACGAGATCGCGGACTTCTTGGACCACAGTGACGTCCTTGCCTTCAACGAGGTTCTGCGCCGCGACGAGCGCGTCTACAAGAAGCTGCCCGCGGACTTCGCGCTCAAGGTCCACATCCTCGCGATGAAACAGAAGTACACCAGCATCGCGTCAAAGGTGAACAATGCCTTCTGCGACGTCTCAATCTTCAGGTTGCTTGGTGAGTCGCGGCCGCCCCGCGCCGCCCTAATGACCTTCCTTGCCACATACAAGCAGCTCTTTGCCTTCTTTGCCGACCCCAACAACTCACCCATCTTCACATACCAGCGGGACCTCAAGGACAAGCAGGCGGCCCTGTTGGACTACTGGCAGAACGACGCCCAGAATGAAGAGCCGTTCTTCCCCTTCCTCACTAGCAAGCAGGTCGCAGAATTTCAGAAGGCTGCGTTCCATGCGGCAACCGCCATCAGCTCCACATCCTTTGTACGCCACATTTCGCTTTCAGGTGAGTCAAAGGACATCTTCTGAGATACAGCTCATGTGAAAAAATTGAACAAAAATTTTTTACTGTAGTTATTTACAACACAATGCCCCTACTTTGGATCCACCGCGCGACCGTCGCAGATATCTTTGTTCCTATTGGCTATCTTGCCGAGGCGCGCACCTACACGGAAAAACTCCTTTCTATCAATAGTCCAAATGACTACACTATGATGAATGTAGATGTAGAAGAGCTGAATTTTACAGGACATGCTGACCTTGGAGTATCGCCTGGCCTTCAGATTGCATTTATCTTTGACAACTATATTCCTTACAATGGCTGGGAGTTCTGGAATCCTGATGGCTACATCATGAGCAGTAAGAATGAAGCCATGACGCTCGGCGATGATAAGGTCCCTGAAGGTTTTGTCCCTGGCGAGTCTTCAACACCCTGGGTTAAGGAGGTTCGTACTCATAAGCAGTTGGACGCCGAACTTGACAACTATATGCGGAAGGATGATCTGAGCCCTGTCATTAATCGCTTGAAGGCAATGTTTGGATTCTAAGGAGCGAACATATAAAGTCCATTTTATTAATTATATAGAATGACATCCTACCTTCAAACAATTACAGTTGAATTTCCAAGCTCTCAGCGGATATTCTTAGGAATGGAAGTAAGTCCTATCTGTCCTCCATCATATAAGACCGAGGAAGGTGCGCCTTTTATTGTTATGAGGAATACTGAAAATTGCCTTATTATTTGGTGGAATAATGGAATTATTGTAAAAGGATATCCTGATGGACTAACTAAAACCTGGTATCCAAAGGTAAGCCAAAAGGACGCCCTATTATTTTCAATTGAACCCACAAATAAAAAAGGATACTTTGAATTCCACAACGACGGCTCTGTATCATCCTCAATTGGCCATATTAATTATTACTGGTCAGCGCCAGTTCCAGGTCTTCCTGAAACCGGTGCGCAGGTTTTTGGATATCTTTATGACGAAAATGAATATACTGACGAGGAACTTGAGCAGCGCGGTTGCGGCCTTTGTCACGATAGCGCATTTTAGACCGGCGGGCATTTCAAACCGGTAAAATTGAATAACTAAAAATGCACTTTGATATTATTAAAATGGATTCATATAAAATAGTGTTTTCAGATAGACCGGGAGGCAGAAGTCTTATTGGTGAGAATGATACGGTTAAAGACCTAGAGGAAAAGGTGAATACGCATATTAATCAAGGGTGGTCCTGTATTGGTGGGATTGTTCTCTGCCACCACAATGGTTTAACTACACGAATTTATCAAACAATGATAAAAAAGCCGGTTTGAAATGCCCGCCGGTTTAAAAAAATTGACGGCTCGCTTTGCGGGAAATTTTTTTACCCAAAATGATCCGCTCAAAAGTCGGCTCCAAAATCCTCCATCCGCACCAGAAGGTCGCGATTGAGTGGATGATGGAGCGGCCGAACGGCGGCCTCCTCTGTGACGAGATGGGCCTCGGCAAGACGCTTACGACGGTCGGCTTTATCCTGAACAAGCTTGTGTCCTACACGCTTATCCTAGGCCCGCTCGCGGTCCTTGATCAGTGGCTCACAGTGCTCAAGACAACAAACCTTGCGGTCTATATCATCAAGGGTGGCGCGTGGACCCTTGCCAAGGGCAATCCCATTTTCGGCCGAGTTTATCTTACAAATTATGATAAACTCACCAGCGACATGCCCTTCTTTGTCAAGTCATGGGACCGCATTATCTGTGACGAGGCACACATCCTGCGCAACCACGAGTCTAAGAAGTATCTTGAGCTCAAGAAGCTTAAGTATAAGAGCATCTGGTTTCTTACTGGAACGCCCGTCGTCAATCGTGTTGATGACCTTGGTGCACTGATTCACTTGATTGACCACACAGTGAACCTCAAGACGGCGACACTCAATAAGGGCCTTGACTGGATGTGCAAGTATGCGCTCCAGCGCACGGTCAGTCAGATTCGTGACCTGCTGCCTGGCGTTCTTCCAGTGGACCCTCTTATTCACAATCACCAGCTTGACTTTGCCACCGAGGCCGAGTCCACCTTTTACCGCGGCATCCAGGGTCGCATCTCAGAGGCGCTTGAGAGCCTCATGTCGCAGGATCGCATGGACATGTCCATATTTCTTGGCCTCATCATGCGCCTTCGCCAGATTAGCACTCACCCGCAGGTCTACATCAACGCGCGCAAGAAGCAAATGGGCAAGGACTACCTTCGCGCTAATTGGGCCGAGGCGTCCACAAAGACCGATAAGATTATTGACATCATGCGCCAAGAGAAGACGCCCCATGGCTATGTTATATTCTGCCATTTCAATGATGAAATGGAAATTATCAAGAAGCGGCTTGAAAAGGAAATGTTCATCGGCAATATCCTAATGTATAATGGCTCTATGACGCCCGACGAGCGCTCAAAGATTATTGAGGAGTCCGAGGCCTCCGTCCAAAATGACACCTACTGCCACACGCCCCTTTTGATTCAGATTCAGAGTGGCGGCACGGGCCTTAACCTCCAGCACATGGACCGTGTAATCTTCACATCCTCTTGGTGGACCGCTGCCCTTATGGACCAGGCCGTCGGTCGCGTAGTTCGCCTTGGCCAGTCCAAGCTAGTTGAGGTACATCATTTATTATTCAAGGAAGAGGAAAGCCTCAATATTGATACGTATATCAACACCCGTGTTGAAATGAAACGGGACCTTTGCGTCCAACTGCTGGCGGCCGCGAACCACAGTGCCGTGTAAATGTTTGTTATTTTTTATCAGCTTGTCATTAGATATGTCTAGCCTAGACGTAATTACTTTTGTATCTATTGTAGTCGTAGTAGGATTAGTTGTTCTTCTAATAAATATTGTGCTAAAGCGCTCACAGACTCTTCCGATCGTTCAGCCTTTCTATGGAGGTGCAATAACTGGGTCATCAAACCTTTCATGTGGTCGTATGAGTTCTGAGGCAGAGAATCTTTATTCTATGTTCCTAACTAAGTCCACTAAGGGCTTTGAGGGCGCCAGTGATGACATGCGCGAATTAAAAATGCTCTTAAGTAAGCTCTGTTGTTTCAAACAGGATTTAATGGCTCCTCAGCAAACTATAACTGCGGTCAAGGAACTTGGGTTTGTTACACAACAGGATATTCAGCCTGTTGGCGACTTAACTGGGCGCTGCTTTAGTAAGACAATTCCCGAGCGTGACTTAAGCCTTCAGATAATTAAATGGCGCAATGCTGGAAAGGTTCTAATTCATCGTCTATGTACTGAGGCAAATCTTTCAGAAGACCAAGCTACATCTGCTGAAAAAATATTTGCCTCTTTAATAAGTGATATTGATGATGTATCAAGAACACAGTGTCTTGGTAGCCTTCCTAAGGATGTAAAGGGTCGTTTTGACCCCGATCCAATGACAACAAAGGATGTAGATGAATTAGGTAAATATGACGGCCTTTATTAGAAATGCCATATGAAAGATATTCAGGTAGTAAGCCCACTGAAGAAGAAGCTATACAAGCCTTCTATAATTATTCTAAATCTGAAGAAAAAAGAAGAAATACTAATGCTGTGAACGAAATGAAAAAATGGTATGCCGAAGAAGCGGAAAAACAAAAGATGCGCAATAAGAATCGCACTCGGCGTTTAACACGCAAGACGCGCAAGACACGTCGCAGCCGTCGCTAATACGAAATATGACCACGATACTTCTCTTCCAAGTAGCAGTCCATACAGGTGATAAAGCCTGGGCACTTCATAGGCTCATTGCATTCAAAACAGTCTCTGTAGAGATTCTTTTGAATGGATTCAGAAACCTCTCGCTTCTCAGAAGGGCTCTTAGAGCGCCAGCATTTCTGAAGGGGAAGAACAATGAGCTTAGTATAGATTGTGTCTAGTGCCGCATTTCGCTTCTCAAATGCGCCAGGGTAATCAATCGCCTTGTCAATCATGATCTTAAGGACGGTGTTCATTTTTTGGGTGTATAAAATACACGCAAAAAATGGTTTCAATTTTTTAGTATTAAGGATAAATAAGACCCATGAAAATCATTAGACCTATAATCTGCCAGAAGCTCTTGGCTGGCTTCGCAAAGGAAAAGAGGTCTACAATTACATTATTCCATAAGAGCTTTCCAACAAAAGCAAGGATTACAAAGGAAAGGACAAAGGCTAATAACATTGATACTGAATTCGCATATACCTCGCGTTTAGCGTTCGGAGCTGTATCTGAAAACCCTTCAACAGCCGCGCGACAAGCAGATACAAGTGGAGCCATTTCTAATTATAACTACTGATTTTTTTCGTATGAAAGCTTCTCCTTCGTAGTGGCCTCACGATTCTCATTGATATACTTAAGGGCTTCCACCGCCTTTGTCTCATCCTTCAGGTGCGCCGTCAGAAGTTTCTGGAGGCTCTTCGCATTTAGACCAGATTTCCCTTCCTTCTTCTTATAAAGAATACGGCCGCCACTCGCCTTAAGGTCAAGGGCTCCAAGATTCTTCTGCTTCATAATACTAAGAATAATACCTTCTAGAACCTTAATCTTCTTTCCCTTCTCGCCGACCTGCTGCTTCTGAATGGCAACCTCATCACACATGCGGCGCCACTCCGTTACAATCGTCGCAAGATTCTGCGTGTCTACTGGCTGCGCATCTGCCATTCTCCTATATAAATACGCATAAAGGATTTAGGCCCCTTTATTATAGGATGGATAATAAGACTCGGCGCCATTTTTTCATTGAAGTGAAAAAATTGGTTACTGTGGAGCTACCTGTCCATCCATCGCATGGAGCTTGCTACGGAAGAGGCTACACTTCGCTTCTTGGAAGGGCTCTGGTTCCGTCATGGACAGGCCATAGTAAAAGCACTTATAAAAGAGTATACTCTGACGCCCGAGCAATCAGAGATCCTTGAGGACGAACTCTTGAAACCAAATGATTGGATAGTGAAGATTCTACCTCCACTATCCAAATAACAATATCTAAAGTGGCGTTGATGTGTTATAAATAATATGGGAATTGATGGTCGCAATACTTTGACGATTCGTGGTTCAGAAGAAGTTATTAATCTTATTGAATCTACTGGTCTGGCCTTGGATGAAGATAAGGTAATTTCAGCGCGTTTTTTTGGTAAAGAGAATATAAAAATAGTGGCTCGTGACTCAAAAATCATTGTAATAGATTATGAATTTCGCAATGACACTGTATATGATTATCTTAAACTTCTTCTGAATAAATATCCAACATGTTGGTTTAAAAATACCTATATCACTGAAAATGGATGCTGTGGCCTGTGGATAGGTCGCTTTGAAGGGGGTGTAATGAATATACAAGAGTTAGAATGGTTAGAACTAAGTTATGACGAGAAATGGTTTGCTACAGACTTTTCAAAGGTTTTATGATAAAATTGAAACTAATAAGTAGGTTTATTATGTCAACCATGCCCGAACTTACACATGAAGTTAATTTCTCAAGAGAAATAACTACTAGAATTCTTAATAATAGCATGGCTAATGTGATTGCAACACTTAAGTTTCTGGAAACGCCAGCCTGTAGAAGGGTTCTATCCAAGCAAACGATTGAAATTCAGCGTAGAGATGCTACTCTTAAGTTCAAAAATCTTATAGTTGCGATGGATTCTATTACAGTTAAGACCAGTCAATAATAAGATATGTCTTCAGCGGGTCAATAATAATATCGCAACCGATAAAGACTTCTTTTAACATATCAATAAAGATGGGAATATAATCCTTCTTTGATGAATTCTTAGATGGATGGCTCATCATGAGAATATTATGAAGGTGCCGCCATACGAACTTCTTTTGGTTAGAGTTTGACGACATACCATTCTTAAATTCCTTACAAAGTTGGTCTAGATTGAGCGTAAGTTGTTTCTTATTTTCCTCCTCCTTTAGCTCTTCCTGCTCCTTGAGGTAATCATAGGCTTGAAGAGTTTCACGCGTAATGGGGAACTTCATTGTATAACTTATATATACTTAAACAAGTTATTCAATTTTTTTTACTATGAGGATATTAAAACTAATATTCAGACAATCCCTTTAGACCAGTGGATATAAAAAATTGAAACAGTTATGGCTTGCTTACTAACTAACCAAAATAAAATGACAGCATATGTTTATACACTCAATCTGAAGGGAGGTAATAAGTATGTTGGATATACTGAGAATCCAAAGGAGAGGCTTTCTCAACACTTCTCTGGAAATGGTGCTCAATGGACACAAAAACATCAGCCAGTTTCTGTAAATAGTATTCAGAAGGTTTCATGTGTTGCCTACGCGAAGAAGTTAGAGACAATTATCTACTACAAGATGAAAGAATACCATGGTGGCTCAAAAGTGCGTGGTGCTGGAAATACCAAGTCCTATTAGTACCAATTTGAAATGACTACTGGTCTAATAGTCTAGAAATATCTAAGAAAAATAAATCTTAACTCGCTCCCTTACTGGTACTCTACAGATATAACAAGAGTTTACTTGTTTCCCTCCACATGTGGCACAAAAGGTATGTCCACATGGGATAGAAACGAGACTCACAACATCTTGAAAACAGATACTACACATTGGCTCTGTTGATACATTTATCATTTGCCGAATCGTGGCCATTGCGTCCGTTAAGATAACTATTTTTTTAAGATGTTTGATGATTTCATTATATATATCTTCTATCTTATTTTCCTCAAATGAGGCTTTTAAATAAATCTCTGTTGCCTTAGTTATACCCTCATAACCTTCTGAAGGTGGTAAGAGTATAATAGTCTGAACACGCTTTGTCAGTTCATCAAAGACCTGTAGACGCTCCTGTAGATGTTTTTCGGCTATTGAAAAGTCTGCTGTGGCTCTTTTCCACTGGTCTAGGATTGAACGGGTATTCATAACCCATTCATTAAACGGAGTTTCTGATGAACCCTGTAGGAGTGAATGTATCTCTTGAAAGGGTTCAGAACAGTCAATATTAAGAACAAGGTCCCTTAACTTATTCTTATTTCCCACATAGTCACCGCGACCAAACCGCTTTAAAATCTGATAGGATTGTGAGAGTGCCTTATTCTCGCCTAGAGGCTTATCTAGAAAATCAAAAATTGTTGTTGCCTCCTTTACAAAAAATTCGCGGAAGGCCTTTCTTACAGAGTTTCCTATGCGGGGAACAATCGGCTCCACACTCTCACGAATTTCTTGAGTATGACGCAGTATCAGATTTTTTACCGCCCCTGAAAGGGAGGGTAGTTGCTCTGGTTCATCTGAATCTAAAACATATGTAGGTGGAAGTTGTTGACCTAATTGTCCACCAAGGTGAGGACTTATTGATGAGCCTCGTCTAGATACTGTCGATGTTGATGTCATCATCTACATGGTCATACTTTGTATTCCGTGCCTCTGAACGACTTTTATCCTCTAGGGTCTTTGCGGCCTTTTTCTCTTCAAGATCGGATGACTCGGAATCAGAGGCCGCATCAAACTCAAAGGCCTCATCGGGTTTAATCTCTGAACCAAGTTCTCCACGCCGTTCAATCTGAACAAAGAGTTTGGGATTTACAAAGGGAACCTTCTTAAGATCATGGATAATATCATGATTATACTTTTCAAGAATATCTCCACGGTCCTTGTCAGCGCCAACAGACCCAAGGCCCTCTCCACGATTGCTATATAGCACAATGTCTCCAATATCAATATTAGCCTTCTTCCTGCTCAGGCCGCCGCGAATACGTGCAATACGCTCCTTATTGTCATTACAATAGAGCATAACATTGCGATCTCCAAGATGTTTTAGAACTCGGCCAACTGACTGGCCCTGGTCCCAGCAGATTTCATGAAGAATAGACTTAACCTCGGCATGCTTTCCAGAGCGGTAGGCCTTTCCACCCTTTGTATTTGGCATTGTAATACTTATAACTTATAAAAAAGTTATTGTCAATTTTTTCAAGTTCTAGGCCCTTTCAGAATCCTTGGTGATATCTCCCATTTTGACAATTCTAGGAACCTCCATTCCACCATCATCCATACTTCTATAGCCAACAAGGGCATCTGAGGGAATTTCATAGGCAAATCCACCACCATTCTGTCTGCGGCGACTGCGGCGCGACCGTTTGCGGGTGTTACGCTTTCGTGTGGCCCTGCGCTTCATTCTGTCTAAAGCAAACATATAAATATATGAATATATGGAGACGGATGAATGTCAATGG
>Ga0114958_10002309_pt1 | contig 14370 bp, 16 predicted proteins | sample C_130208_EF_Meta_FD_89577 | JGI IMG/M metagenome (GOLD analysis project Ga0114958, IMG submission 89577) | Freshwater microbial communities from Lake Croche, Canada to study carbon cycling - C_130208_EF_MetaG | ecosystem: Environmental > Aquatic > Freshwater > Lake | place: Lake Croche, Canada... | reverse complement strand
AGTTTAAAATTATTGAGCACGGCACATTTCCAAGACACTTAAACATAGTAGAGAATAATGATGCCTGGTGGGGCTTTTTTAAAAACAAATGAAAACATATAACTTTATTTCAGGACTACCTAGGTCGGGCTCAACATTGTTAAGTTCTATATTAAAACAAAATCCTAGATTTACATCAGGCATAAGTGATCCGCTATCATCTTACGCACACAGTATTATTAGAGATACTAACACTGCGGTAGGAATGGATGCTGCGGTATCTATAGACAAACGTAAAGAAATTATTCGAGACATGTTTGACAGTTTTTATAAACATGGTCGAGAAGTTTGTTTTAATACAAATAGAGGGTGGTGTTCTGATACTTCTTTATTAAAAGATCTTTTTCCTAACTTTAAGATGATTGTTTGTCTAAGAGATGTTCCTTGGATTTTAGATAGTTTTGAACAACTTAATGCTAAAAACCCTTATACAATTAAACCCTTGTATCATCATCAAGAATTAGGAAATGTGCATGATCGATGCAGAATTTTAATGGGAGAAATGCCTAACTTCGGCGGTTATGTTCACGGTCCTTTAATTAATGTTCAACAAAGCATGTTTTGCAATGAAATTGATCATATACTTTACATAGAATATGAAACCCTTGTGCGTAATCCTAAACAATCTATGCAACAGATTTATCAATTTCTAGGTGAACAATGGTATGAGCATGATTTTGAAAATGTAGAAGACAGTTACGACGAATTTGATGAACAAGCTAAAATTTCAGGTTTACATACTGTTCGAAGAAAAGTAGAATATCAAGATCGACGTAGTATATTACCTGGAGAACTTTGGGACAAATATGGACCTATGAGTTTTTGGAAAACTAACTTTGAACAAAAGAAACAATTAAATTGGGTTAACAGTGCACTACCTGTTAGGAAAATTATTCCTACCTTAGGTAAGCAGCTATAAATATTACTATATCATTTTTTAAGGAGATATTATGACAACTATTGTAGATACATTAACACTTTCAAACGAACTTGTGTTAGCAGAACGTAGAGTAACAACTGAATTTACTATTCGCCAAATTCATGAACATATTCAAGACCGTAGAGTCCAGGTAGAAATTGAACTTGGTCCTTTTACAACTGAAACGTTTCCAGATGGACGCACCGAAACTCGTGGCTCGGGCGGACGCGGAGTAACAGTATGGGAAGGCGATGCGTACGATGCAATTCGTGATACTTGGCGCAATCAAGATCTAATGGAAAAAGTTACTGAAATCTTAGGCGGTTAATCAACTATGCAAAAAATCCTAATCATGGGTCTCCCGGGTTCGGGTAAGACTTATCTAGCAACAGCATTAAAAAAATATTTAGAATCAAACGGTGATTTAATGAAAATTAATCCCGGACGAGCAATGAATTATGAAGGTATACCAAGACCTGATTTTATGCGAGTGAGCGTAGATTGGTTTAACGCTGACGAGATTAGAAAGCGTTATAATGATTGGGATTTTAGCAAAGAAGGCCGCATTCGTCAAAGTTTACGTATGGCAGAATTTGCATTTAAGTCAACAGGTGAATATGTTATTTGTGATTTTGTTGCCCCACTAGTGGAAATGCGCAATAATTTTAAAGCAGATTGGACTATTTGGGTAGATACTATCGAATCTGGTAGATTTGAAGATACTAACAAAGCATTTGTTCCGCCAACAGTATATGACTTTAGAATTACCGAACAAGATGCAGATAAATGGGCTGAATTTATTGGTATGCACATTTTAGAAAATCGCCGCCGTCCCCAATTTGACTGGCAAAAAGAAACAGTGCAGATGTTAGGCCGTTGGCAACCATGGCATGCTGGTCACCGTGCGCTATTTGATCGCGCAGTTGCAAAAACTGGACAGGTAGTAATTCAAATTAGAGATTGTCAAGGCTGGAATGGAAGTAATCCATTTGCAGTAGAACAAGTTAAACAACTTATACGCAGAGATTTAGATCCAGTATATCAAGGTCAATACGAAATTCAAGTGGTGCCTAATATTGTCAATATTACATACGGCCGTGATGTTGGCTATAAAATTGAGCAAGAAACATTTGATGAAGCTACACATTCAATCAGTGCAACTAAAATTCGAAAAGAGATGGGCATTAAGTGAACAAGTATCACATCAGATTCAACACTAAACACGAGGGCAGTAATTTGGTCTGGCGTATTTTTGAAAATGGTGTTGAACATCTAGCAACGGATGTTCGAATTATTGGTGAAACTTTCACTGAATGCACTCAAGAATATGATCAAACCAAATGGAATATTGCCTGCTTTGGTAGAATTGTTTGGGTAGATAAAACCGCTGTTATTGTTACAGAAAAAGATTAAATTAATTCTAACAATATCTCTAACTTAGTTTTAATAATTCTGTTACTTAAACTTGTTCGAACCCCTCTATGCAAGGGCTTTGGCCATGAACCTAAATTGCACCATGCATAACCGTTATGTTCGTCATTTAATGTGGGTATAAATTCTCTGTCTACTAGTAACACATAAGTGTTATATTGAAACAATTGATCATTACTGGTAAACAATTCTAAAGGAATAACTTTTTTAATTGTAGGAGTTTTTCCAACTTCTTCTGAAATTTCTCTCATCAGTGTGTCATAGGGAGTAAGATCACTTGGTTCTTTTTTTCCACCAACTAATCCCCAATTGCCTGCAGTTTTCAATTGTGTTCTGCATAAAAATAAAAATTTTCCAGTATCTTTAGCAAGAAATAAACCACCTGAACATATTACTTCTTTCATAACATTAGTCGCCATTTTTCTTTAGTGTATACACCTTCAAATGATTTAGTCCACTGTGATCCATCCCATTTGTATTGTATTCCTGTATAAGCATTAGTTATATATGTAGTAGTTGAGACTATAGTTGAATCGAATAATATCCTCCAACGAACACCATCCCATTGAATGATATCATTTGCATGTGCTTGCACTTCTGCTGGTCTCCCTTTCCATGCATTAAGTCCTATATCTCCTTGAGGATTTAATACTATGTCTTCAAGCACCAGAAATCTACGATCAATATTTTGTCCTTCTACGGAATTGGGATTATAAGTCAGTGGATTAATAATAGCATCAATTGTTCCCCTTGTGAATGCACTATAATAATCAGTTAGTAAGGTATTTGCAGGAACTGTGTCATTATCAAATGTTAAATTCATTAGTGTATCATCAAGTGCATTTAAACTAAGATATGCTACAATTTCTCTACCATCGGGTTTTTGTAATCTAATTTGACTTAATCCTGATGTAAATTTTCCTGGATACATATCAAGTAAACTTGTCCAAGTAGGTTTATTAGGAACAACGTTTACATCAACCCATCCGTCACTAACATTTTGTTCTCCCACAGGAACTAACACGGCAGTGTTGTTTAATACCAATAGATCGTAGTTACCGGGAGTTACTACAATTCTAGCATCTGGCTTAAATCCGCTGAAAATGTCAGCACCGTTGGCAACATCTTTGTATCCTCCGTCTTCGCCAAATCCCGGTGGTTCTGCAAACACGTTGGTAATGATTTTAGTAATGATTCCTAACTTCTTAACTTTAGCAGGAGGAGTAATCCATGCCGGTGCGGTAAATTGTAGTGATGCAATACTTAAATCATTGTTTAAACCTTGTGGAACTGTTCTTGATTCAAATATACTTCCTTCGGATAATAGTTCTAATACACTTAAACTGGTCCAATCTAAATAGTTATCAGTCATTTGTAATTCTAAACTAGGATTAAACAACATGGTAATCTGTTCCCATAGTTGAAATTTTTGATCTGTATTAGTTGTCCAAATATCTGCACTGAATGTAAACAAATACGGAGTGGGCATTAGGCGTTCAACTGTATAGTTTGATCCTTGCGCATTTAAATATACATTGCCTTGTTCGTCAAACTCACGTTCTCTAATATGCACTTTATTAACATAAGTGGGATCTTGCATACGACTACGATCAAATTTTAAATCTTTAATATAGCAGGCAATAAAAGGAGCACTCTGTATTATATTTTCAGAGTTTTTATTTAAAATAGTTCCAACTTGTCTAGTCATATCGCCGTAACGAACCGGCACTTGAACTAGCTGCCCTTTTGCATCTTTGTAACAAAAATTACTCATAACACGCATAAACTGCGTTAAGTAACGTTTGATTTGCCCGTCATAAAAAAATTCCATATTAATTATCAGCCTTTGGTTTTAATGCCTTGCTTAGTGCTTGACGTTCTGGAACAACCTGTCCTGCAATAGTAGCAGTTGTATTATTATTAATAAATCCAGTTTTTAGTGTTTGTCTAGTTTGTGTTTGATCTGTAGGTTGACCGTTTGCAGGTTTGTTGGTCATTGTCATGCGCACATTATCTTCAAACTTAGTCCAATGTTTTCCATTCCATCTAAATAATCTGTTAGGAAAATAGTCCGTGCGTAAATGAAATTGTCCAACAGCACCAGGTAATGGAAATTCTAAACCAGAAGTAAACGATGCACCGTTTGGAGGAATTCCGTCACCTGTTAGATAGCCTATATAAAAATCTCTGTTGGGACTATTTAGGACCATACTAGCATCTAATGCAGCAGTTTCGCTATCTACAGTATTAGTAACATCACTTGCATCAGCAATATCGATAATACCCGATTCTCTTGTGGGAATAACATAAAAACTGTGAGTATCGTAACCGCTTTTAGGTGCATCTGCTTCTGCCTGTGCAATAATGGCTTGATTGATTTCAATATTTTTGTTATAAGTGCTGATAAGATCTCTAAGTGTAGTATCTCCGTCGCCCGCAGATGCATCAAGAATTTCTTTATATTCTTGACTATCAACTAAAGGTTGACATTTGGCACGCAATAAATGAGGATACCATGTAACACTGTATCCTGTGCTAGGACGAGACACTTCTGAAATAACATAAAATCTTTTTAATGCAACCATTGAATCATCTAATGCATACTCATCTTTTTGGTGGGGTAACTCAATTACATCACCTGGCATTAACTTACGACCAATTGCTTCAACTGTTCCGCGGAGATGAAAATGTATCATAATTTCATCATTTTGTAAAAATAATCCAAACTGTGCTAGATTAAACACATTGTCTAACATGGTATATGCACCACGTAATCTATAGATATCTTGATCATAATGCCTGTCACGATTTTCCATTAATATTATATCTTGTATTCCCAATTCTGGAATAGGATTTATATTAACAGGAGTTCCAGGTGTGGCTTCACCGGCTGCAGGATCTACTGGTCCTAGATATTTGTGGACCATGCAATCAGTTCCGCCCATTTGAAATTGTTCCTCAATTGAGCGATCGATGAATTTAAAATCGTTGCCCTTTTCAGGACGGTATAAGGATAGTCTTGGCATAGTAGTGTATTTATAGACTAAATATCAGTATGACCGAACTAGAAAACGAACGCCAAAAAGTTATCGAATATATCGGAGCCATGCTAGGTTCGGGTATGATTGATATAGAGCTGGATCCAATCCACTATAATACAGCTATTGATAAAGCACTAGCTAGATATCGACAGCGAAGTCAGAATTCTACAGAAGAAAGTTTTGGATTTATGACATTGCAAGTAGATCAAAACGACTATACGTTACCTAAAGAAGTAATGGAAGTTCGTCAAATTTTTAGACGTAGTATTGGTAGTAGATCAGGCGGCGGCGACGGCGGTTCATTATTTGAACCATTCAATTTGGCATATTCCAATACCTATTTGTTATCTAGCAGCAATATGGGGGGATTAGCCACATATATGGCGTTTGCTGGTTATCAAAATTTAGTTGGTAAGATGTTTGGTAGTTTTATCAACTTTGATTTTAATCCAACTAGTAAGAAATTAAGAATTAGTCAACGTCCGCGCACTGAAGAAAGTGTATTATTATGGATGTATAACTATCGACCAGATTTCAATTTGTTTCAAGATACCTACGGCGGAATATGGATCAAAGACTATGCACTGGCTCAGTGTAAAGTTATGATCGGCGAAGCTCGAGAAAAATTTGGCAGCGTTGTTGGACCTCAGGGACCTTCTACTATGAATGGAACTGCTATGAAATCCGAAGGCCTAGCAATGATTGAAAAATTAGATCTAGAACTATCTACAAACTATGATAATCAGCGCCCAATGACATTTGTAATTGGTTAAAAATAATATTGACAGAGTAATCAAAATGTAATAAATTATAGTATTGGGAGAAAACAAATGATTGTAGGGTTTGTGGGATTAATAGGAGCTGGTAAAGATACAGCAGCAGATTATCTAGTTAATTTTCATGGTTTTAGAAGAGATTCATTTGCTAATACATTAAAAGACGCGGTGTCAGCTGTTTTTGGTTGGGACCGCGTTCTACTGGAAGGTCGAACAAAAGAAGCAAGAGAATGGCGTGAACAGGTAGACGTCTGGTGGTCAGCTAGATTAAATATACCAAATTTAACACCTAGATTAATGCTTCAATTATGGGGCACTGAAGTGTGTCGAGTAGGGTTTCACGACGATATTTGGATTGCCAGTTTAGAAAATAAAATGCGCAAGACTAGGGACAATATTGTTATCAGTGATGTAAGATTTCCTAATGAAATTACTGCTATTCACAATGCCGGAGGACTTGTGGTTAGAGTTAAACGTGGTGAAGATCCCGAATGGTTTGATGCTGCTATCAGTATGAATCAAGGAGAAAAAGGTAACATGTCATGGGCAATTAGCAAACAAAAGATTAAATCTTTAAATATTCATGCTAGCGAAACAAGCTGGGTAGGCGGAGATATTGACCATACTATTTCTAATGACGGCACTATTGACGATTTGTTTAGTCAAATTAAAAATCTGGTGATAAATCACCCTGTTTCCAAGGTAGATGTAGCGTATGAAGTAGCCGTTGGCAATTGGCACAGACTGTCTTAAGATTATTATATCTACAATTGTTTAAGTTTCCGTCTATATGATAGACGTTGAATTGTTGTGGATACTTGCTAGAATATCCACAACGATCACATTTATCTTTCTTTTTATATCCTGCTTTTGTCCAACGTGTAACTCCTTCTTTAGCAGACCTAGAACAATGATCACACTGAGATCTATAATGTGGTTTGCCTTCTTTATAGTAGTTAATGGCCACAGGTCTTGATACACAGGTCTTACAAAGTTTTCTCATACTGTATTTACGCCCTTTTAACATGCCCTTTGCTAGTCATTAACTTGGTAAAAAACACAGTTGCCGCTAAATAAAAGCAAGTAATCCATTGAGGAGATTGATAAATGGCAACACTAAATTCACCAGGCGTAAGCGTAACAGTAATAGATGAAAGTTTCTATACACCTTCTGCACCAGGAACAGTTCCGTTAATTTTTGTAGCATCAGCAGCTGACAAATCTAATGCAAGCGGTACTGCTATAGCACCGGGAACACTTGCGTCTAATGCAGGAAAAGTATGGACAATCACAAGTCAGCGAGATTTAACGGATACATTTGGTACTCCAAAATTCTACACTGATGCTAGCGGTAATCCAGTAAACGGGGGCGAGCTAAACGAGTATGGTTTACAAGCTGCTTATAGTTTATTGGGAGTAAGTTCTAAAGCATACATTGCTCGTGCAGATATTAATTTAACTCAATTAATTCCATCAGCATCGATTCCTATCGGAAATCCGGGGAGTGGAACATACTGGGTTGATTCAAATGATACCAGTTATGGTATTGGTGAGTGGGACAAAACTAATAAAGTTTTTGTCAATAAAACTCCTTTAATTATTGATAACAATAACAAGGCGAATGTTGCTGATTTATCCAGCGGTTCTTGGACTCCAAAAACTAGTTTTGGTGCAAAAAATGATTATGCAATTGCTATCACAAGTGAAAACACCAATCAACTTTGGTTTAAAAATGCAGACAGTAAATGGGTAATTGTTGGTTCTAATAAAGAATCTAATTTTGCTTCAGGAGTAGATACATTTGTCAGTTCTAGCTGGCAAAGTAGCTGGCCTGTAGTCAGCGGAACGACTCTTGGCACAGTTTCTACATCAAGCGTTCAGATTTCTATTAACAATGTTACTGTAACATTTGGAACAGATGTTACTGCAAGCGGACTTGCAAAAAGTATTAACAGCGTAATGTATAATAATGGAGTTGGTGCTAAAGTAGTTGCGGGCAAGTTGGCATTATATGCTGATGCTACTGCTAAATCTAACGGAACACTGGCCGACGGTGGTATTACATTAACAAGTATCACATCGGGAGTAGTTACTGCATTAGGTTTTGCTGATGGCACATACGGTGCAGTTGCGTTAACTATTGATACTCATACTAAATATCCTCAATATGGCACTGGTAAAAATGCATCGGGCAGCATCTATGCAAAAACAACAAGTCCTAATAATGGAGCAAACTGGTTAGTTAAATTATATAACGGAACTACTCAAAGCTGGGGAACAGTTAGTGCACCAATATATGCAGGTGGTGCCTATGCAATTGCTAATTTAGATGCAGCTGGGGGAAAGAATATTCCTGCAGGAACATTGTATGTTGAAAGCAACTATGATCACGGCACTGGAGCATCTACAAGTTCTGTTAAACTAGCAGAATTTAAATTGTATCGTCGTGTTGCAGCAAGCCCTACTACTGTTAGTGCAACACCTACTATTTCTACATTTAACACCAGCACTGCATCTACTTTTTATATTAAAGAAACGGTTGCAGGTGACAATACATTTTCTAATTCTGTAACAGTTACAATTCCTGCATACGGAACACTAGCTGATGTTGCATCCGCAGTTAGCCTAGCAGCTACTAATGTATCTGCGTCTTATGATGCAGCTAATAATGTTATTTCTTTAAGTCATAAATTAGGTGGTGATTTTAAATTGCTTGACGGTGTTAATAATCCGTTGGCAGCAATGGGATTCACTGCATACAACATGACTAATAAAACAGGAACTGCTAATTTATACAATACTGGACTTTATGAAGCTGACGGATTTAAATTAATTGCTAGTAACTGGAAACCGTTAGTGTATGAAGCAAAAGCAAGTGCACCTTATACTAAACCAGCGGATGGACAATTATGGTATAGTTCAGTAGTTGACGAAGTAGATATTATGATTAACGACGGAACCAAATGGGTCGGATATCGAACTGCTGACGGATTCCCAGATAGTGATCCAAAAGGTCCTCGTGTATCTGCACTGGCTCCTACAGTTCAAAGTGATGGAACTCCGTTAGTAGACGGCGATATTTGGATTAGCACAGCGGATATTAACATGTATGGACAAGATATCTATGTTTGGAATGGTTTTTCTAAAAAGTGGATTGCTCAAGATACAACTGATCAAACAACACCAAATGGATGGTTGTTTGCCGATGCACGTTGGAGTGGAGCAGGTGATGATGTAGATCCAGACAGCATTCAAACACTACTAAATTACAATTACGTAGATCCAGATGCTCCAGATCCTGCATTATATCCAAAAGGCATGAGATTATGGAATTTACGTCGCAGTGGATTTAATGTTAAGAAATATGTCACTGGACATATTAACATCTACGCTAACGATGGTAAAAATACACGTTACATTAATCAAGTAATGACTGGTTCTACTGATCCTGTGATTGCTGCATATAATCCAGATCGTTGGATTACAGTTAGTCCTAATCAAGCAACTGGTGCAGGTAGTTTTGGTCGCCATGCACAACGTGGATTTATTGTATCGGCATTAAAATCTATTATTGATACAAATCAAGCAATACGCAACACTGACACACTTGTGTTTAATTTAATTGCTTGTCCTGGATATCCAGAAGCTATTCAAAATATGATTGCTTTTAATACCGATCGTGGTCAGACTGCTTTTGTTGTTGGAGATACACCATTCCGTTTAACACCAACTGGCACTGCACTTTCAGAATTTGGTAACAATACTAAATTGGCATTCGACAACGGCGAAGACGGCGCGGTCAGTTATGATGAATATATGGCCATGTTTTACCCAAGTGGTTACACAAATGATAACAGCGGTAACTATATTGTTGTTCCTCCTAGTCATATGATGTTACGCACCATTGCAAATAGTGATGCTAAGAGCTATCAGTGGTTTGCTCCTGCTGGAACACGCCGTGGCGGTATTGACAATGCTACTAGTGTTGGGTATATTACAACCGAAGGTGAATTTAAAACAGTTGCATTATATGAAGGTCTACGTGATGTTCTAGCAGGTGTTAAAATTAACCCAATTGCAACATTCCCAGGTGTTGGACTTGTTAACTTTGGTAATTACACTCGCGCTAAAAATGCAAGCTCATTAGATAGAATTAATGTTGCTCGTTTAGTAGTTTATCTACGTAGGCAGTTAAGCATTCTTGCTCGTCCGTTCTTGTTTGAGCCAAATGATAAAATTACACGTAACGAATTAAAGGCAGCAGCAGAGAGCCTATTGTTAGAGTTAGTAGGACAACGTGCACTATATGACTTTATTGTTGTATGTGACCAGTCAAACAACACTAATGCTAGAATTGATCGCAGCGAACTATGGATGGATATTGCTATTGAGCCAGTTAAAGCTGTGGAATTTATTTACATTCCACTACGCTTGAAAAATACTGGTGAAATCAAAGCCGGTCTATAATTGGTAAATATTAAAAAGAATAAGGAGCACTTAGATGGCAATTTCCAGTTTAAGTAAATTAGGAGTTCCCCTACAAGGGGACCAAAGCGCAGGCAATCAAGGCTTGTTAATGCCGAAACTATCATATCGTTTCAGAGTATTATTTGAAAATCTTGGTGTTAGCAAACCGACTACTGAGTTAACTAAACAAGTAGTAACAGCAGGAAGACCTACAGTTGAATTTACTGATGTAGTTTTAGAAGTTTATAATAGTCAAATTCATTATGCCGGCAAACCAAAATGGACTGCTATTAGCATTGTTGTTCGTGATGATGTTACTGGTGCTGTTAGCAAATTAGTTGGTGAACAAATTCAGAAACAATTTGATTTCTTTGAACAATCTAGCGCAGCAAGCGGAACTGACTACAAATTCACTACTAGAATTGAGTTATTAGATGGCGGCAATGGAGCCTACGATGCTAATGTATTAGAAACATGGGAATTATACGGTTGTTATATTCAGAAAAGTGAATATATGGGAGCCGACTATGCAAAGAGTGATGCATTAACTATTACAATGAGTATTATGTATGATAATGCTATCCAAGTCAACGCATCCGGAACTCCATCTGGTGTTGGCGCAGCAGTAGGTCGAACAATAAGAACGTTAGCTACAGGCTAAAAGTTATTACTCAAAAAAAGGGCGTTTTTCGCCCTTTTTTAACGGCTAAATAAAGCTATGTCAAACCCATTTTCTAATTTTCTCGGTGGTGTAATGGACGGATCGGGAGATCTGAGAGATTATCAACATGCTTCTAGATTATATGTTAATAATTTTTATGAACTTGCACCAAAGGCTGGCTGGATATATTATACAGTATTAAACATAAATCCAAAATTATTAACTGAAGATGCAATACCCGGATCTAGCCCATTTCGAGCAGAGTTTGAAGCATGGTATAACAGATATAAAGGCAGTGTTGGGTTATTGGCCAAACAGGTTGATCTTCCAAAATTTTCAATTCAAACAGAAATATTAAATCAGTATAATAGAAAAGCAATTATACAAAAACAAATTACTTATTCAGCTATAAGTATTTCATTTCATGATGATATGGCCAATTCTACCACAAATATGTGGAAAAATTATTATCAATATTATATTGCAGACACTGTTTCAAAAAAAAGCGTAGACAGTGCAAAATATCAAGATACCAAATACAGTGATTATCTTGATCCTAATAATAATCTATACGGTCTTAGTAATGGTCAATTAAAAAATATTCCATTTTTTACATCTATTGACATTTATCAGCTACATAAACAACAATACACTTCTTTTAGATTGGTTAATCCCATAATTAAAGAATGGGCACACGATCAGTTAGATCAAACGCAAGGTGGTAGACTTCTAGGCAGTAAAATGACTGTAGATTATGAAACAGTCGTTTATAACACAATGGCTAATAATAAAATTACTAGACAAAATCCAGGATTTACCAACGATCATTACGATAATACTCCTAGTCCTTTAAGAATTGGAGGCAAGGGTAATAATAGTATATTTGGTGCAGGCGGAATCATTAATGGTGCAGGAGAAATATTTGGAGAATTACAAAATATAGATTCTGCAAGTCCGTTAGACCTTCTTAACACTGCAATCAAAACAGGGAATCTTGTGAGGAATGCTAGCACAGTTTCTGCTGCCGGTCTTAAGGCAGAAGGTTATAGTATTTTAAACAGCACTTTGGCCAACATTTCATCAACTCCTGCAAGTGTAGTTAATTTAGACGGATCTATTTCAAAAGTAGCAACATCTGATAGAATATCTCAAGGAATTAACGGAACGGTCTCAGGAATAACCCAGGTTGTTAGTCCTGCAGGGATAAATTTATTCAAGAGCAGCAATTCTAGTGTCAGCGGACAAACTAATGCTACTGCTAAAAAATTAGGAGGTTAACATGGCTTACAATAATATACCGCAGGAAAAAATGGAATCAAATTCTGACCTTACTGTAAAGGTATTTGATCAGTATTTTCAAGCTCCTATTGATTTAAATAATAATGAACTAACAGCAATGGTTGGTTTTTTTGAAAGTAGAGGATTTGGAGGAGATTCTGCAGAGTCTACTGCCATTGTAATTCTTAAACAGGCTAAGAAAGACAACTACAGTGCAATGCAAATTTTAAATACATTAAATGGTCTTGATAATGTTGAAATTAGCGGTTTAGTTGCAGAAATTTTAAATTACAATAGATTCAAGACCAGCAGTTTAGGTATTAGTCAACTGTATTCTCCGTCAGACGACGTGGTAAGAAATATTATCCCATGAGTTTAAAATTTAGTCAAGGAACTTATGAAGTTCAAAATCCAGAAAAATATGTAGGTATAGGAAAACCTCGGTATCGTTCTAGTTGGGAACTGAGTGTTATGAACATGTGTGATAACAATCCTGCAATAAATCAGTGGGCAAGCGAAAGTATTAAAATACCCTATAAAGATCCGTTGACAGGAAAAGCCACTGTATATGTTCCAGATTTTTTGGTAGTGTTTATTGATAACAACAAACAAAAACGTGCAGAACTATGGGAAATAAAACCGGCTAAACAAGCGTTCAAAGAGAGCGTTGGAAAAAACAAATATGATCAAGCACAGTATATTCGCAACATAGTAAAGTGGGAAGCAGCTAGAAACTGGTGTAAGCAAAACGGCTTGCATTTTAGAATCATTACAGAACATGATTTATATCACACAGGTAAAAAACGATGACAAAAAAATTAGAAGAGATTTTAAATATTGATTTAGCAGAAGAAAAAGTTATTCCTTCAGACCCGACACCGATACCTACTATTAACCTTCAAGAAAAATTAGAAGAATTTGATAAAATTTCAGCAGCATTGCCGAGAGTAACTGGTCTTGGGGATATGAGCGATAGTGAGCTTGATGGATTATCTAAAAAAGCAGAACAAGCATACGATGATCTTATGGATCTAGGCATGAACGTCGAAGCACGATACGGTGCTAGAATGTTCGAAGTTGCAGCCAGCATGATGGGACAGGCCATTGCTGCAAAAAGTGCTAAAATTGACAAAAAATTAAAAATGGTTGATTTACAATTAAAAAAACTAGCAATTGATAGAAAACACGGCGAAACTCAGCCTGGAGAATCTGTGCAGGGAGAAGGGTATATTCTTACTGATCGTAATAGCATTTTAGAAAAACTTAAGAATCTCAAATAAATAAAAGATAGGACATTACCATCATGAAACAGTTTAAAGATTACCTTTCAGAAAGTGCAAAGAAATACGATTTTCGTATTAAGATTGCAGGCGATTTTACCGCAGAGCAAGCAGACACAATGAAAGCACTATTAGGAAAATTCCAAGTATCGGGATTCAAATCAGCGGGTAAAACCCCTATTCAAGAATTACCAATGGATTTTCCAAAAATTAGAAATTCCGAAGTTTGCATTTATGAAACTACTTTGGATTATCCGGCAACTGCTTGGGAACTACATGAGTATCTAAGTAAAAGTATGGGAATTAGTCAAGATAAGATGGTTGTTCGTCATCCTGGTGAGCCAACAGAAACAGAACAACAACCTCAAGAACTCCGCACTGAACCGTTATTAACTGACGGTGAATATAAAGAAAGTCCAAATGCTACTTTTGAGGATTTTTACGGCGACAAGTATAATACCGGATTTGTTAAAGAACT
>Ga0114958_10002307_pt1 | contig 14371 bp, 9 predicted proteins | sample C_130208_EF_Meta_FD_89577 | JGI IMG/M metagenome (GOLD analysis project Ga0114958, IMG submission 89577) | Freshwater microbial communities from Lake Croche, Canada to study carbon cycling - C_130208_EF_MetaG | ecosystem: Environmental > Aquatic > Freshwater > Lake | place: Lake Croche, Canada... | reverse complement strand
TTCGACCTCAATTTCTTTCTTCAAAAAAAAATAGTTGCTTAGTTTTTCTTTTGTCGTATGCTGCCCTTGAACAAACAACTCCTGTTCTTCGAAAACAGAAAAATCTATCTCAAGATTTAAACCTATCAAATCCGAATTTTTCAAAGCTTTATCTAATGTTTCTTGTTTAACACGACTATAATTGCCTCGTTCAAGAACGGTTTGAAGTGTTTCTTTAAAATTCAGAAGATTACTTTTTTCCTTGTTTTCTTCTCGTTCTTTTGAACTTAAGTCTGGGTTAAACGCAGCGTAATTGTGCTTTAAATCACGCATTAGATTAAAAGCCTCGTAATGATAATAATGTTCGATTATATCGAATAGCTTTTTGAAATCCTCGATCTTTTTTGTGTCGTCTGAGAAAGCTTCTATTTGTTGTTCGAGCAGGAACTCCTTGTCAAATGGAATGTAATGTTCTCGTTTCATAATTATATTCTTGGTCTTTATTTTAGTCTAATTTACTATGTAAATTTCGGATTGCAAGGTACAAAAAACCACCCAAAATCAAATCCTGGGTGGTTTTTATTAAGGTTTGTCTCTTGCTTTCGTTTATGGGCACAGAATGCAATTCTGCGCTATCCGTTAGCGAGAAATTTATTGCATATCAGGGCAATCGGGATGCTCCGGTTCCGTTCAACAGGAGTTTCATTGTTCGTGCTGCGCACGCAACGAAACTCTAGCTGTTGGCAGTAGTTAATTTTGTCTTATTGCTTTGACATTAGTATATTCTTCAAGTTTCGAAATAATTTCCCTATCAAATCTTTTTTCGATTCTTTTCTTTTCTTTGTCGTCACAATCTTCTTCTTTTAGCCATTTTAAATGTCTTCTTGTAAAAACAGAGCGAATTGCAATATCAATATGGGAAGTGTCTTTTAACATCTCTTCATCGCCAATAAAAGAAACATAATACATTTCTTCAGGATTACTTTTAAGATAAAATGTGCGAGCTTCTAAAGAGTTCTTTCCCCAATAACCCCATACGTTATAACTTTTCCATTTATCAGGAATTATATATTCTGGATGTTCTGAGAATAGAGTATCAAATGCAGAATTTAATTTCTGTTTTGATATTGGGAATCTTCTAGTTTCAAATCCACCCAAAGTTCCATCACAACTTATTATGAGAAAAAGTAATAAAAAAGCAAAAGTTCTAATTTTCATTTCGGGTTGTGTTAATTACCGCCAACGTTCCCGCGCTAAAAGCAGTTTGGTACTAAATTAAGCCCATTTTTCGGATTTGCCAAATCTTCCAAATACAAAACCAATTTTTCCATTAAGCCTAATGCCCAAATTGCTTGTAGCGTGTGTTACCAGCTGTAATTTTATGTTCTTTCTTTTAATAATCTTTTAACCGCAGTAATAGCTTCGCTTTGCAATTCCTTTTTGTTTTCTATTTTGTAATTTAGCTCTTCTGTTGAAAGGTTTTCGAATGATTTTGTAAAAATTTTTATTCTGCGTTCTTCACTTTCTTTTTTTTCTAAAATTAAATCCTCTAATTCGGATTTAGTAATTTCTTTTTTTATAAAAGGAAACCAATATTTGGTTTGGTCAATTTTCAATGGAAATTTTAAAGGATTAGCCATTAAAGAGGTAATTATAAAAACTTCATTTTGTCTTGTTTTAATTCTTACAAATCCATAATTTTTGAATGGAGTTTTATATGCCGATTGGTGTACTATAATTCTTTCGGTTGAAATTTCAGACATATTAAACTCACTCATTTTATTTCCGTCGGTAATTTTAATTGTCTTCGAATTGGAGTCTATAATTAATCTAGTTTTCCAGTTCGTAATTAGATATTGGATGTGGAAAGGTAAAACCATTCCCAAAAAAAAGAGGCTAAAAAAAAGTAATACTATTAATGCAGTATTAAAATTTTGACCAAAAAGTCCAATAATTATAATTCCAAAAAGTCCTGCTAGTAATATAAAAAAGCATTCTTTAAATGAATTATATTGATTTTTAAAGTCAATTTTGAATTCTTGTTTCATTGTCAATTTTTGTGAATATAGCTGGTAACTTGTATATAGGCGAAACAAACTTTCGTATATACACCCAATTTTGGATGGATTGGCGAAGGTTTGTTTCGCATTATTTCCTTTCAAATATAGCTAATCATTTCCACTAAAATCAAAAAACCACCCAAAATCAAATTTCAGGTGGTTTTTAAATTATGATCTTTCAATAATGATTAATCAAAGAAATCCAACGATATAATTTTCTTATTTCAGCGCTTCAAAAAATATATAGGCATTTAAAACCATATAAAACAAAGCGGGTAAACTTACCAATAGACCATCTTTTAGACGTATCCGTACTATTGTTCCTAAAAACATAAGTAGCGCTAATCCGCCAGACGAAATTAATAATAAAGGAGTGTACAATAGTCCAATTAAAAGTCCAGCCGCACCAACAAATTCTAAAATGATTGTCAAAAGTCCTAACTTTTCAAGTTTAAAGCGTTTGAATTCGCTTTTCATGTGAGGGGATGTAAAGTAGGAGATGCAATAAAAAAAGAAAGACAAACTGGATAGGTAAATGCAAATGTGGAGTAGCGTCATATTAAATTATAGATAAAGTAGCCAATGTTATAATAATACATAAAACCAAGAGCAAAAGGGAAGGCAAATGTTTTATAAAAGGATTGCTTATTTTAAAATGAAAATATTGAGCGGCTACCATTATTAGTCCCATAATAATTGATGGAATAAGCACTAAAGAAGGAAACCAAATACCAACAATTAGCAATGTTGACAAAGCAATTTTAGTGGCTCCCACAGCGCTTCTGGTTAAATCGCTTAATCCAAATTGTTTGAATTCTTTTATAATGTTGTCCATTCGAAATATCCAAACATAAAGAACCGATACTGCCACAACTAATTGAGCTACTGTTATATAATTTATCATTTTATCAGGTGTTATTTTCTCTTACTCTTTTGGCTTTTCAGATTCCGCCCCGTTTTTGAAATGGTTTCTAGTCTCCATTTTGCTGATTAGCACTTCTGTAAATTTAGAATTAAAAATTACAATTACAAATCCCTTTTCTATTTTAATAGAAAAACACTTAATTTTCTAAGTTAAATAATTTACTTCTTTTAAACGTTAGTTTTTTTAATATGAAACTAAAAAATCCCTGTTTCCAATAAATTAAAAACAGGGATAATTCTATCTATATTTCATAAAAAATCTAGTTTTCAGTAGCTCTGGCTAATCTTCTGTCGCGCAACCAGTATTTGGTTCTTTTTACCAAATAGAACATTACCGGAACCATAACCAAAGTTAATACCGTGGCATAAGTCAAACCGAAGATAATTGTCCAAGCTAAAGGTCCCCAGAACACAACGTTGTCTCCACCCACATAAACGTGTGGATTCAGGTCGGTTATCAAGGCAAAGAAGTCGAAATTTAAACCAATTGCTAACGGAATTAATCCTAAAATTGCAGTTAATGCAGTTAATAAAACTGGTCGCAAACGAGATTTTCCAGATTGAATAATAACGTGTTTTATTTCGGCTAGGGTTAAATCGTCGTGCGAATTTTGCTTGTTTTCGATTACTTTTTCGTCTAATAATAATACGAAGAAATCCATTAATACAATTCCGTTTTTTACCACAATTCCCGAAAGGGCAATGATTCCCATCATGGTCATTAAAATTACGAAATCCATACTAGCAAATACGTAGCCATAGAAAACACCACTGAAACTTAATAAAACAGTGAACATAATGATGGCGGTTTTCGACAAGGAATTAAATTGCAACACGATGATTATGGTGATGCTTGCCAAGGCCAAAAGCAATGCGCCAAATAGGAAACTCGAATCTTTTTTCTGTTGTTCTTGCTCTCCAGAAAACGAATAAGTAATGTCGCCTGCCATTTTATAATTAGCAGATTTCATGGCGGTTTGTATTTCCTGAGTAATGGCATCGCCATTAGATCCTGTTAAAACATTGGAATAAATAGTCAAGATTCGTTTCGAATTCTTGCGTTTTATTTGGTTGAACGTAAATTTCTTTTCCGTTGTTGCCAATGCTGAAATTGGAACTTGAACGATTTGTCCATTGTTTTGATTACGGAACGTAATCGGTTGATTGAACAAAACACTTTCGTTTTTACGTTGGTCTTCCTCCAAACGCATTACAATATTGTAATCGTCTTTTCCTTCTTTATAAGTCGAAATTTCTTGTCCATAAATGGCGCGACGCATCGTAAATCCTAATTGTCCAGTGCTTGTTCCTAAGCTTCCTCCGCCAACACGATCTACTTTTACCTCTAATTCTGGACTTTCTTTATTGACATCGATGTTTAATTTTTCGATACCCGTAATATTTTTCGAATTGATGAAATTGATTAATTTGTTGCCTTCCACAAGCATTTGATCATAATCGGTTCCAGACAATTGCAAACTGATTGGATATCCAGAAGGAGGTCCGTTTGAATCTTTTTCTACAATGATTTTTGCTCCGGCTATTGCTTTTACTTTAGCACGAATCTCTTCTAAAATGTCGCTTGTATTGACCCCCGATCGCTCGGATATACAAATGCCTCTCGCTAGGGATAGCGCAGAATTGCATTCTGTGCCCATTCCAATTGTCAACTAAAACAAATCTAGCAAAATAATTTCTAACTGATAATCTAAACCTGCATAATTTCTTGCTGAACTAAAATAATAATCCTCGGGAAGCGTTACAATTTTATCTTTTACTGGATTGTTATGAATGTAATTTATTTTTTGTTTTATAAACCAATTACTTTCAACAATTTCGGCATGATAACCGCCTTGCCAAACTTTATGTTTTTGTTCTTTTTTGAGATGTTCGCAAGATTTTTGAAAATACTCCAACATCCATTCTCTTCGACTTTCTGGCTCGTCATGCATCGTTTTTACAATTTGTTTAGAAGTAAATTTCTTGAAATCACGCATAATATCCGACAAAATGAAACCATCTACACCTTTACATAATAAATGCAAATGACTCGACATTAAACAATAAGCATATATTTCTAAGCCTTTCTTTACTTGGCAATGCTTTAATGCGTTGGTAATAACGTATTTTTGGCTCAGTCTTGTAAAGACATCTATCCAGCCAACTGTTGTTATGGTTATAAAATAAGCTTGGTCTGTTGTTGTGGCTTTATACTTTGTTGACATCTTTTTGTTTTAAAGATACAAAAAAAGCTATACCGTTATGATATAGCTTTTTTCTTGTTTTCCTACTCTCGTTTATGGGCACAGAATGCAATTCTGCGCTATCCGTTAGCGAGAAATTTTATTATATCCGCGCCATCGGATTTTAAAGTAAGGTTAGTTTCTTGATCTCGATTATGGGCAAAGAATGCAATTCTGCGCTATCCGTTAGCGAGATATTTATTGCATATCAGCGCGATCGGGTACCGCCACTTTTGCCAAACCCGTGTTAGCAGAAGTTTTTATTTCGTCTGTGTTTGTAACCACTTTAATATTTCAGTCAAAGCTATTGGTGAAAAAGTTTGTTCTATTGTTGCATATTCGTCTGGCGAACCTGTTTTGCATTCTTGAAATAAATGATTTAGGTTCGGAAGTTCTTTTGTTGTTACACTTTTATTTCCACCTTTTGTTAACGCTTTTTTTATTGCTTCCAAGTTTTCTTTTGGTGGAACTTGTAAATCTTTTTCTCCGTTAACCGCTAAAACAGGGCATTTTACTTTTTCCAATGCTGGTGCAGGGTTGTACTTAATAAAATATTGCATCCAAGGGCTTGCTATTTGTTTGACTTGTAATTTTACGAAGTCGTCATCACTCATTTCTGCTGGTTTTTGAGTGTTTGGATTGTCTTTTAATATTTGTTTAAAATAAACTGTCAAATCAGAATTAAGTTGTTTAAGATTAGTTGATTTATTTACAATATCAAAAACTTTTCTGTTTGATAATTGACCTTTTTGTATATTTTCTTTGTTAACTCCTGATGCTTCTTCGATTAATTTCTTTTGTAATAAAAGTAAACTATCTCCTTGAATACCAGTACCTGCTAATAAAACAATAAATGCTACATCTTTTGATTTGCTGGCAACCATTGGTGCAATTAATCCACCTTCACTATGTCCAATTAGACCAATTTTATTTATTTCTTTTCTTGTTTTTAAATATGCAATTGCACTTTCTACATCTGTTGCAAAGTTGGCAGAAGTTGCGGTCTTAAAATCTCCTTTTGACAATGCAGTTCCTCTGTCGTCATAACGCAAAACAGCAATTCCGTTTTTTGTTAAAAAGTCTGATAAAACAAGAAAAGGTTTATGTCCTAATAATTCTTCATCTCTGTTTTGTGGTCCGCTACCGCTAATTAAAATTACAGCAGGAAAAACGCCTTCTTTGTTTGGTAATGTCAATGTTCCTGCTAAATTTATTCCTACTTTTTTGTTTTCAAAAGTTATATCTTCTGAATAATATGGAAATGGCTTTATAGGTTCTTGCGGTCTTACAAGTTTTTCTTTGTCGATTTTCTCTTTTGATAAGTTCATTGGGAAAGATTGTCCACCTTGCTTAAATGTCCCAACTATCACATTGTCCTGACCTAATTTCCCATCGTATTCTATTTTTGCGTTTGCAATTGTGATTTTTAAAATTGAATTTTCAAAACTTGTAGTTGTCGTAGGTATTCCTTTCGCACCTTGGTCTGGGCTGTCCATTGTAGAACTTACACCATTTTCGGTTTTAGTAATGTTAAACACAAGTCTTAATTGTGTTCCTTGCACTTTTAATGCACCATTCCATTGTCCTGTTATATCTTGTGCTGATAATGAAATGGAAGCTAATAGTGTAATCAGTAAAATCGAAAATGTCTTCATATTAATTTGTTGTTTTTAATTCGTTGTTTGTCTGCGGTGTGTTTTGGTAAAATTTCTGCTAACTTGTGCATTGGCGAAATAAACTTTCGCTTTTCACCTCAAATTTGGATTGATTACGAAAATTTGTTTCGCATTATTTCCTTTCAAATATAGCTAATCATTTCTCACAAAATCAAAAAACCACCCAAAATCAAATCTTGGGTGGTTTTTAAATTTTAGTTTTTTAATAAGGATTAATCAAAGAAATCCGACGATATAATTTTCTTATTTCAACGCTTCAAAAAATATATAGGCATTTAAAACCATATAAAACAAAGCGGGTAAACTTACCCAAAGGCCATCTTTTAGACGAATCCGTACTATTGTTCCTAAAAACATAAGTAGCGCAAGTCCGCCAGATGAAATTAATAATATGGGATTGTATTGTAGACCAATTAAAAGTCCAGCCGCTCCAACAAATTCTAAAATTATTGTTAAAAGTCCTAACTTTTCGAGATTAAAGCGTTTGAATTCGCTTTTCATGTGAGGGGATGTAAAGTAGGAGATGCAATAAAAAAAGAAAGACAAACTGGAAAGGTAAATGCAAATGTGGAATAGCGTCATATTAAATTATAGATAAAGTAGCCAATGTTATAATAATACATAAAACCAAGAGTAGAAGGGAAGGTAAATGTTTTATAAAAGGATTGCTTATTTTGAAATGAAAATACTGAGCGGCTAACATTATTAATCCCATGATAATTGAAGGAATAAGTACTAACGCAGGAAACCAAATACCAACAATTAGCAAGGTGGATAAAGCAATTTTAGTAGCTCCAACAGCGCTTCTGGTTAAATCGCTTAAGCCAAATTGCTTGAATTCTTTTATGATGTTGTCCATTCGAAATATCCAAACATAAAGTACCGATACTGCCACAACTAATTGAGCTACTGTTATATAATTTATCATTTTATCAGGTGTTATTTTCTCTTACTCTTTTGGCTTTTCAGATTACGCCCTGTTTTTGATATGGTTTCTAGTCTCCATTTTGCTGATTAGCAGTTCTGTAAATTTAGAATTAAAAATTATAATTACAAATCCCTTTTCTATTTTTAATCATTGTTGTCCGATAAATTCAAAGTTTAGTCCCTACGGGACAAATTTAAATTTATAACTACCTTGCTACCAATATTTAACCTCTACGAGGTATGCTCCGTTAGGAGCTAAATGTTGGTAGAATAAAAATCAAGCCAACCCGTTAAAATGTCCCGTAGGGACTATATAGGTTAGGGTAATTATCTTTTTTAAAATTTAAATCGGACATCAATGATTTTATAAAAAACCACATAATTTTCTAAGCTAAATAATTACTTCTTTTAAACGTTAGTTTTTTTTAAAATAAAACCAAAAAATCCCTGTTTCCAATAAATTAAAAACAGGGATAATACTTTGTTATAAAAATCTAGTTTACAGTAGCTCTTGCTAATCTTCTGTCTCTTAACCAATACTTTGTTCTTTTTACTAAATAGAACATTACTGGAACCATAACCAAAGTTAAAACTGTGGCATAAGTTAATCCGAAGATAATTGTCCAAGCTAAAGGTCCCCAGAAAACCACATTGTCTCCACCCACATAAACATGTGGATTCAGGTCGGTTATCAATGCAAAGAAGTCAAAATTTAAACCAATTGCTAACGGAATTAATCCTAAAATTGCAGTTAATGCAGTTAATAAAACTGGTCGCAAACGAGATTTTCCAGATTGAATAATGACGTGTTTTATTTCGGCTAGGGTTAAATCGTCGTGCGAATTTTGCTTGTTTTCGATTACTTTTTCGTCTAATAGTAATACGAAGAAATCCATTAATACAATTCCGTTTTTCACGACAATTCCCGAAAGGGCAATGATTCCCATCATGGTCATTAAAATTACAAAATCCATACTTGCAAATACGTAACCATAGAAAACACCACTGAAACTCAATAAAACGGTGAACATAATGATGGCGGTTTTCGACAAGGAATTAAATTGCAACACGATGATTATGGTGATACTTGCCAAGGCTAAAAGCAATGCGCCAAACAAGAAACTCGAATCTTTTTTCTGTTGTTCTTGCTCTCCAGAAAACGAATACGTAATGTCGCCTGCCATTTTATAATTAGCAGATTTTAACGCTGTTTCGATTTGTTTTGTAATTCCGTCGCCATTAGATCCAGTTAATACATTGGAATAAATGGTCATAATTCGTTTCGAATTCTTACGTTTTATTTGGTTGAACGTAAATTTCTTTTCCGTTGTTGCCAATGCTGAAATAGGAACTTGAACGATTTGTCCATTATTTTGATTTCGGAACGTTATCGGTTGATTGAACAAAACACTTTCGTTTTTACGTTGGTCTTCCTGCAAACGCATTACAATATTGTAATCGTCTTTTCCTTCTTTATAAGTCGAAATTTCTTGTCCGTAAATAGCGCGACGCATCGTGAATCCTAATTGTCCAGTGCTGGTTCCTAAACTTCCTCCACCTACACGATCCACTTTTACTTCTAATTCTGGACTTTCTTTATTGACATCGATATTTAACTTTTCGATACCCGTAATATTTTTCGAATTGATGAAATTGATTACTTTATTGCCTTCCACAAGCATTTGGTCATAATCGGTTCCGGACAATTGCAAACTGATTGGATATCCAGAAGGAGGTCCGTTGGAATCTTTTTCGACAATAATTTTCGCTCCAGCTATTGCTTTTACTTTGGCACGAATTTCTTCTAAAATGTCGCTGGTATTGACTCCTTTTCTATATTTATATTCCGTGAAATTAACCGTTACTTTTCCTTTATAAGGAGTTTCAGATTGATTTCCAGAATCTACATTTGGATTTCCAGCACCAACTCCAACTTGAGAAACAATGCTTTCGGCCAAATAATTGGCGTCATTTACCACATATTTGCTCAAGATTTTGATTACTTGTTTTTCTACAAATAAGTTGGCTTGGTTTGTTTTTGCAATATCGGTTCCTTGCGGATATTCGATATAAACTATCGCTTGATTTGGAATGTTTTTTGGAAAAAACAAAACGTTTCTCGGGAAGATTCCCAATAAAACAAAAGATAAAAACAACAATACAATAATTCCAACTAAGGCACTAACTGCTCTTTTTCCGGTTAGAATTTTACCTAAAAAAGTTTGGTATTTTTTCTCTAATCCTGGGAAAAAACTGTGTTGAAAATCTTGTGTCCATTTAAAAATAAACAAATGATACGCCCACATAAACACCAAGGAAATGATGATTAAATGTCCTATTGCTTTCATCCAAACAGTATGAGTAATATTTCCTGGAATTAAAAATAATGCTCCAGAAACGATAAAAATAATCGTGTATTTTTTCAATGCTTTTTTCGAGATATTTCTATCTTCAATATCCATAAAACCACCTGTCATGGCGGCATTAATTACCATGGCTACAAATAGCGAGGCACCTAAAACACAAGACAAGGTTATTGGGAAATAAATCATGAATTTACCCACGGTTCCCGGCCATAATGCCAATGGAATAAAGGCTGCCAAGGTTGTTGCAGTAGATGAAATTACGGGCCAAGCGATTTCGCCAATACCAATTTTAGAAGCTTCAATTCGTCCCAAACCTTTTTTCATATTAGCAAAAACGTTATCGACAACCACAATTCCATCATCAACTAATAAACCCAATCCCATTACTAATCCAAACAAAACCATGGTATTCAAAGTGAATCCGAAAGCCGATAATATAGAAAACGCCATTAACATGGAAAGCGGAATCGCTGCACCAACAAATAAGGAGTTTCGCAATCCCATGGTAAACATTAACACAATCATTACCAGAATAATTCCGAAAATAATGTGGTTTGACAATTCGTTTACTTGGTGTTCGACTTTGCTAGATTGGTCGTTCGTCATTTTGATAATCAAATCTTTTGGTAAGACTGTTTCTTGCGCTTTTGCAACAATTTCTTTGACTTGATCCAAGGCCGAAATCATGTTTTGACTTGCACGTTTTTTGATGTTCAACATCACCACTTCTTCGCCATTTTCACGAGCGTAAGTTGTTTTTTCTTTTTCTTTGAAATTGATAACCGCAATGTCTTTGAGGTAAACTGTTCCTCCATAAGATTTTACTACTACGTTCTCCAGTTCTTTTGGGTTTTTGATTTCACCCACAATACGGATATTATTTCGGGAACCTTGCGAAACAAGACTTCCTCCAGAAAGGGTCATATTTTCATATTTCACCGCATTTTGAATGTCGTCAAAACTAACTTGTGCAGCATTCATTTTGAAAACATCAATCGCAATTTCAACCTCTTTGTCATCAACACCTAGAATATCCACTTTTTTAATTTCGGAGACATTCTCAATTTCATCTTGCAAATATTCGCCGTATTTTTTAAGTTGTTGCGTGGTGTAATTCCCTTTCAAGTTAATATTTAAAATAGGCACTTCTTCCGAAATGTTAATATTGAAAACATTCGGTTCTACTTTGCTTCCATTATCAAGATTCGGCCAACTCGGATCGGCTTTCGCCAAATCGGCTTTGTCTTTGATTCTGATTTTGGCTTCTTCGATAGTTATTTTTTGTTCAAATTCGACCACCACAATTCCGTAATCTTGGAACGAGCTAGAGGTAACTTTGGTAACACCAGAAATATTTTTAAACTGATCTTCAAGCGGCTTAATGACTAATTTTTCGACATCTTCAGCTGAATTTCCAGGAAAAATAGAAGAAACATAGATTTTGTTTTCTAATATTTCAGGAAAATTCTCCCTTGGCATATTGATATATGCCATAATTCCACTAACGATGATTATTAAAGTCAGAATGTAAACCGTAATTCGATTATCTACAGCCCAACTGGATATGCTAAATTCTTTTTTTTGATGACTCATTGTATAAGAGTTATTTTAAATTTTAAATGATAAATTTTGAATTCTTTATTTTCCTATTTTAATCCCCTTTCGAAGGGGAGAGAGCTTAGAAATTCAGTTTCATTCCTTCCGAAATAGCATTGGCTCCTTCGGTTACAATAACGTCTTCTGCCGCTAATCCGCTTAAAATTTCAGTTCCATTATCAGATGATTGCCCTAATTTTACGATTGCTTTTTTAGCAATTCCTGTTTTGCCATTTATATTTGTTGCTGTAAAAACAAATTTGTTTCCTTCGGAATCTTCTTGAATAATACTAGATGGAATTACCACGGAATTCGTGTTTACATAATCGATGATTTTAAGTTTTGCCACTTGATTTGGACGTAACAAATTGTCTGGATTTGGAACGCTTACTTCAATTCCAAAACTTCTGTTGCTTGGGTTTAAGAAACTCCCAATCTGGCGTACTTTTCCTTTGTATGTTTTTCCTAAAGAAGCTAAGAAAACATCTACTTGAGTTCCAACTTTTAGTTTTCCAATATAAGTTTCAGGAACTGAGGTAGAAACATACATATTCGAAAGGTTTACAATTCGCATTAATCCTTGAGCGCTTGGCGCTACAACTTGACCTTTTTCGACAAAAACTTCATCAATAACTCCAGAAAAAGGGGCTTTAATGATTGTCTTTGATAATTGCGCTTTTATTTGAGCAACGCCTCTTTGAGCAGAAATCATTTGAGTTTGTGCTTGTAAATACTGCATTTCAGAACCAATTTTTTGATTCCAAAGATTTTTTTGTCTTTCGAAAGTCGTTTTTGCAAAAGCATATTGATTTTCTAAACTCGCCACTTGCTGACTTAATCCCGAATCATCTGTTCTGGCTAATACTTGTCCTTTGCTTACACGTTGGCCCGCTTTTACATTCAATTCAATTAAATTTCCTGGCATTTCAGGTTGAACCAATATATTTTCTTTTGTATTTACATTTCCTTGAATATCAAGATAATGATTAAAAACAGTGTCTTTTAATGTTAAAACTGAAACCAAAGCTTCTTCTTTTTTGGTGTCTAATGTTGCTAAAGTTGCTTCGATTTTTGTCAAATCGGCTTCTAATAAAACTTTTTTCGCTTGTAGCGCAGTCACATTTTTTGATGCAATTAAACTATCGATTGTTGTTGTATCTTCTTTCTTTCCACAAGAAAAAATTAATATTGAAAGTGCTGAAATGATGAATATTTTTTTCATTTTTATAGTTGTTTTATTGGAATTATTGTTTGTTGATTATTTTTTCTAATGCGGCTTTTTTGCTGATGATGTTCACCATAGATTGCAAATAGTTTTGTTGTGTGGAATACAATTGACGTTGTGCTTCGCTGAAATCAAAACTGGAAGACAAACCTTCGCTAAATTTTATTTGTTGTTTCTTTTCGATACGTTCCGCAAGGTTCAAATTCGTTTTTGCAGTTGCATATTCTTCAATGCTAAATTCATATTCGCTTTTAGCGGCAGCATATTGCAATTTTAGTTTTTGTTCTGCCTCATTAAGTTGAGTGGTTGCTTTATCCAAAGCTATTTTTGCTTGTTGTGTTCTAGAATTTCTGGCTAAACTACTAAAAACAGGAATATTCAAGCTTACGCCAAGATTTGAATAATTCATCCAATGTTGATTTGAAGTAAAAAAGGCAAATTGGTTTCCAAAAGCATTGTATCCAAAATTTACATTTGCCGCTAAGGTTGGCAACGCTTTTGCTTTTTGTAATTTATATTCTAATCCTCTTTGTTCTTGAAAATTAGTAGCCATTTGGAAATCAACATTATTCGCTACATCAAATTCCTTTTGAGAAAAAGCTAAATCTAGATTAGTTACCGTCAAATTATCTAATTTATCGGTTAGTTTTAGATCGTCGTTGATGTCGATTCCTAAGCTGATTTTAAGAATTTTGTTTGCAATTTCAACTAGTCTTTTTACATTACTTAAATTACTATTTACCGTAGATAATGTAATTTGTAGTTGTTCTACATTCTCTTCTTCAATCAAACCATTTTTGAAAGTTTCTTTAGTGTCCGACAAAGTTTTTTCTAAAATTGTTTTGTTTTTCTCTAAAATCAAGATGCTTTCTTGGGCCAATAAAACATTTCCGTAGGAGTTGATGACCATTTCTTTAATTTCTCCATCGGTTTTATGTTTGGCATTTTCATAATATTTCAAATAGGTTTTAGACGCTTGTAAGGCTACAAGATAGGAACCATCAAAAATCAATTGACTTAAACTTGTACGCGCATTCATATTATGTGTGGTTCCAAAAGCAACTTCGGCAAATTCACCTTTTTTTCCTCCAAAAATTTCAGCAGGAATCAAAGATTTTTGTAAAATGAAATTATTCTGATAATCTAAATTTGCATTTATTTGTGGCAAACCCATGGCAGTAGTTTCCCATTTTTTGCTTTTCGCAGAACTAATGTCGCGGTCTGCATTTACTGCCGAATAATTGTTTGTTAGCGCATAAGCAATCGCTTCATCAAGACTAAAAGTAAAATTATGTTGTGTTTTGTCCAGAGTGCTAGTTGTGGTTTCTTGAGATTTTGCGCCTATTGCAAAAATTAAAAAAGGGATTAAAAATAA
>Ga0114958_10002305_pt1 | contig 14383 bp, 13 predicted proteins | sample C_130208_EF_Meta_FD_89577 | JGI IMG/M metagenome (GOLD analysis project Ga0114958, IMG submission 89577) | Freshwater microbial communities from Lake Croche, Canada to study carbon cycling - C_130208_EF_MetaG | ecosystem: Environmental > Aquatic > Freshwater > Lake | place: Lake Croche, Canada... | reverse complement strand
TTTATTCGTAAAAGTATTTCGGCCGTTATTGGTTACGATGTGGGTGGTGATTCACATTTGTGGATTGAGGCTGTAATGGTTCTCTATAATACTGCGGCAGCTGAGATCCTACGGGATAAAAAGGTGGGAATGCTACGGGTTCATACTGGAGTACAGTTGGCGCAATGGACGGCTTTGGCTGAAGCAACGTCCTGCCAAGAACTAGCATGGTTTGGAAGTAGTGGTGGTGTATATGTGGATGCTAAGAACTGTGGTGGCGATACGAGGCACGCAGGATTAGGTAAGTCGGTCTATTGCCATATTACCAGCCCTTTGCGTCGCTATTCAGACTTGTTTAATCAACGCTGGTTAAAGCATATTCTGTTTGGCGAGGCAAGACCTTTACAGGATGTACCGGCCGAACAAATAAATGCTCGTTGCGCGGCTCTAAAATCCATTGAACGTCTCTTATGGTTCTTAGGAAGTATAGACATTCACGAAATAACTACAATCGAGGGGTTCGTAATCGAAGTGGGTGAGACTGGTACAAAGGTATATTGCCCAAAGTTGCGCCGTAGCTTACGAGGCCCTGCAGGTGTCTTTAAAGTGTCACAGAAGGTTACATGTCGTATCTTTTGTGATATGAAAGCTTGTAACCTAGCTGATCGCTATGTAGTACAATGTGCATAATTATATCATTTCTCTAACAAATAAGTTATGTCCTTTATCTGCAAACTCTTTATGATTATCTAAATATTTAATATGAAAATCTTCTCCACATAAAAAAATGACTTCATTGGGTTTGTAAGAATGAGAAACTAAATCAAAAAAAGGACAACCTCTATGATATGAACCATATATTACAATATCATATTTATGATTTACAATATCATTACTAACTGTTTTGTCTCTCTCTTCATCGTGCATTTCTTGACTTAAAAGATTTGTATAAGTATGTCCCCATCCATACAAATGACCATAATCTCCTTCATAAATATATAGATGTTCAATTTTAGGATAATCGTGACAATGAACTCCTAGCATCTTCTTAAACCCATGTAAAGTTACACATCTTATATAATCAGGAGTAGTGTCACCTGATAATAATAAAACTGATTTTACATTCTGAAGATTACTTTTTTCCAAAATGTACGATGCTAGTTTTTCAGTTGTTAAGTTATTGCGTGTATACTCAAGAAGAGCATTTATTAAATTAGTGCACTCTATCACATCATTAATTGACATTTGCTCTAGTTTCTTACCCTTGTGTTTTTCATAAAGTGAATTACCCTCTAATAGCAGTGACTTTGGTAATGTTACCAAGGTATTTTTAGGACATTCTTCTAGATTTTGGAAATAGGGGATACATCCGTTTGCTAAAATTTCATAATGCCGCATACAATCCCATCCTCCTTTTTTAAAAGTAATAGCGAACATTGATTGTCTATACTCATTATAATAATCCTTCTCAGTATAATAAATATAAGTTTTAATATCGCCAGGAATCATATCAGAAACAAGTTTTGTTTTAAATGGTACCTTGGAAACAATCTTTTCCTTGGGAATAGAAAATGTAATAGGATGTATCATTTATGATAAGATAAATACTATATTCTTTAAATTAGCATGTCATCTCGTATCTTTTGTGCGTATAAAAGTTTAGCCCAATATAATTTTAACTAATATATGTCTACGATTGAACAAAAATACGTTGAACGATGCAAAGAATATTCTGATATTTATGAGCATCTTCCGATATTGTTTGACTATGCTTCCAAGTGCAGGCATATCACTGAAACAGGCGTTCGCTCAGTTGTAAGTTCCTATGCTTTTGCCAAGGCCCTGCTTGGCAGGCGAGGGACAAAGATCGTGCAGATCGATTTAGCTTCACACCCAAATATTAGTCTTTTTCAACATGAATGTGCAGCCGAAGGAATACATTCAGTATTCTATCAACAGTCTGATTTAGAATGCCCTATTGAGAAAACAGACCTCCTGTTTATTGATACATGGCATATCTACGGGCATCTGAAACGCGAGTTGTCAAGATGGCATGAGCATGTATCAAAATATATCATTCTCCACGATACAACCGTAGATGAATGGCAGGGTGAAACAATCCGCAATGGATGGAATGCAGAAGAACAAAGTATAGTTACAGGTATACCTGTGTTGGAGATAAATATGGGTCTTTGGCCAGCTATAGTTGAGTTTTTAAGCGCGTGCCCAGAATGGGTTCTAGAAAAACGGTATTTTAATAATAACGGGCTTACAGTGCTACGACGCGTGGAAATGCCAAAGACGGTAGGATTTTTTGTAAGACAATTCTCGGAACGTGGCACAGAAGTAGCAATTTACGATTATGCTCATTACAATGAAACTATTTTAAAAAATAATACGATTATTATCACTTTTACCGAAGAAAAGCAGCGAGCGATGGGTTGGCCAATACAACGATATTCCTATGATAAATTTAAGGCGCGCTTTCAGATCATAGAGATAAATGATATTAGCGAAATGTCTAAAGTCATAAAAGAGTACGAATTATCGTTTTTTTATACACTTACATCAGGTGCGCATGACATATTTCAATTTGAAAAAAACACGATTTGGAATGGATGTAAGACGATAAAACACTGTGTATTTCAAACATTTTTTCAAGAGAGTGATTTTTATATAGGTATTTCTGATTTTCTTAATGAAAAATACAATACAAATATTCCAGTTATTTCTCATATTATTCAACCTGGTATAAGCAATGAGACTTTGCGCAAAGAATTAAATATTCCCAATGATGCTGTCGTTATTGGTCGCCACGGTGGATACGACCAGTTTGATTATAGTGTAGCACATGATGCAATTAGAGCCTTTTTGGAAGTAAATAGAAATACGTATTTCTTATTTATGAATACACATAAATTTTACGAGCATCCAAAAATAATTTATATAGACCGAAAAGTTGATGTAAACTACAAGGAAAAATTTGTGAATACGTGTGATGCTATGATACATGCCAGAACAGAAGGTGAAACCTTTGGCTTAGCAATTGCTGAGTTTTCTATTAAAAACAAACCTGTTATTACATGTGCTTTAGGCGATTTAGCTCATATTAGAATTTTAGGTGATAAAGCAGTTCTATATTCTTCTAAAGAGCAACTTATAGATATTTTTTCTAATATAAAGCAGATTATAAAGTCCAGAGATGATTGGAACGCGCATAAACTCTATACGCCTTCTTATATCATGAATTTATTTAGAACGATTATAGGACTATAAACCTACTTAGATATTTTTCATAGTCACTTGGTAAATAACTATTATCCTTAATCGGTATTTTTTCAATACTTAGATCACTTGAATAAAAACATTTAAAATTATATATTGAGTTTTCTATATTATTCTTAATATTGTCAGTATTATTTTCTTGATGTGAAAACGATTCTATTTTATTTTTTATAAATTCTGGACTACCAAAATAGGAGAGATGCCATCCACCTCTTTGTATACTAGGTATAAAACTATGAAAATGATATAACCGAATATCATCGCAAGATATTCCTAAGCTAAGGAATTTACCATAGGAAAGGATTTTTGTATGATACCATTTAGTAGAAAATCTTGTATTTAAATTATAATAATACAAATCCAATTCTAAGCACTGAAACTCAATCGTGATTTCATTCCGCTTAATCTTTGCTAGAGTTTCAGGATCAGGTATCTCATCTACGTCTGAAAGAATGATTATATCGGCAGATTCAAGATTTACTTTCTTTAATCCACGTTGAATGCAATTTCTTTGGTGTTTTTCATTTGCCCATTGCTCTCCATTTGAAATATCTATCGTTGGAACTATGTAAGGCATATCATCTACAACAATATGAATTAGTTTATCCTCAAAGGCGCCAAAGGTACGTTTGATTCTGTCAAACATAAGAGATTTTACTTTTCCTGAAAATGTATGTGTTGCTTCAACAAGAATAAAGTAATCAACAACAGGGTTAAGTATATTTAGCCTGTAGTTAAGTAAATCAAATTCATTATAGAATGTAAAGCAATCTACTATCTTCATTCTATCGTTTTAAAATGTATAAACGTATCAACTTATCCGCGCCCGGAAAAGTTGATAGGTTCATTTAAAACAAAATAAAGGTCATACAAATGTCAGTTCCTATCCTTCGTGAAACACTGCAGTATTACGCCAAGGACTATGAGAATGCTGTTCGCGAGTTTGAACTATCTATTTATCAGAATTACATTGTTTGGGCAATTGATAAGTTGGCTCGTCGCGGTTTAACCTTTTATGACCATGTAGTTCTAGGCAAGAATGAACTAGCCCCCCATAGTGCTCATGGTGGGCTTTTAGATAAGTCAAATCCTGGTCCAATTCCCTATAATTATTTGGAGCCTATGCTTGAACGCCTGAAGAAGAAGTTTCCTGACTCAGACATAACGTTCAATGAGGCCCGATTGGATGAACGTAGTTATCCTCAAAGGGCGTTTATTAGGATTTCTTGGGCTTAGCTTAGAAAAAAATGATTTACCTATTCTTTTTTTAAAAAGGTAAAAATGCCTTGGATCTGTCCTGAACTTCCTACAAATGAACTTGGTTCCTTGAATGCACGGTTTCCGATTAAAGATGATGTGGATCTCTTTACGGTTGGTGATCAGCTTGTCTTTCATATGAATGGAAGTTTCTACTTTCAGCGACTGGTAGGTAGCATTTCAAATACTGTAGAACAGGATTTGAAGAGCGGGCGCAATTATTTATGCACGGCGTACGAGGTTCTCAAAGAGGGAGCTGATATCATTCCTACCCTGCTTGAACAGTTCCAAGAACGTCATGGCGTTGCTATGACTTCATTAATTATACCTTTAGAAATTACGTTTAAAGGAAGAGGACACGTGCTTCTAAAATTACCGACTATGCTAGTTCGGCACCTTATGCGCGGACGGGGTGGAGTGTTGAAGACAACTGTCAGTGGGCCTGTTAGTTCTCTTCGACGCATTCCTATGTTAGCTCTGTATGGAAACTTGCCAAAGGACGAAGGGGCACTGCATAAAACGGTCTTTGCCACGAACTATGGTGAGGGACAGCATGCTGAAGCACTACATATACATTATTTGTTGCTTCAGGATGTTATGAACCATCCGTCTTTAGGAATTATGGTAGGGTCTGTAGGTTTATGGGACGCTAGTCCATAAACACCTGGTTCGCAATACTATTTTCGAAACGCATCCAATTTGTTGTCACTAGAAATACAGAAACAGTCCACTCACCATCACTCGGTCCATTCGGTGGATTTACTGTAAGGTTGAGACGCATGTCTACGCGATCAGGATTTAATGTGCCTGATGGGTTGAACTCTGTAGGTTTTTCAGCAAAGTTGTATCCATAAATATATGAACCGTATCCACGTACGCCTCCAGGCATAGGTGTATTCGCTGCTGAGCGCCACCATTGTTCTCCTTCATCTGCCCAAGTCGCTGTACCCACTTGGAGAACAGCATGTTTTAAGAGAGGCTTGACAGGGTTCCATATTGGGTCGGCATCTTGTGTGTTAGTGTTACTATAGTTAGTCCACTCATTGTATTCTGACACCGCCTTACGCCTTATAAAAAAAAGTAGCTGCTTTAATGGTCCATTACCAACTATAGGAAGTTGTACATTTATCCCATCAACTGTTTTACTTAAGACGTATTTTAGCGGCTCTCCATAGGTTATTTCAGTTACTGGGTTCATCATAAGTTCATGAGGTTGCTCAATATAGGCTTGGCGAAGAGGGTTTTCTATAAAACTTATACCTGCTAGAATATCTGCTGCTTCAAACGCTGGTACTCCTCCTTGTGTTGTAATTGAAAAGTAGTTACCTGTATTTGGGGAAGGCCCCTGAACGATAAAAGTTGTATTCAAAGGAGTTTCATTGCATGCTAAAGGACCATTAAGTTTTTGTATGACCTCTAAGAAGGGTCTCAAAGTGATATGGATACGCACGGTTCTAGGACCCTTGACACTTACTAAAGGAAAAGCTGTATTGACCCAACGACTGAACCAAAATGGAAGAAAACAATAAATATAACCATCTTCGCTAGGCCAGGTGTTATTGATTGAAGGTGTCTGCGTATATGAACCCAATGTTGCATCATCCCATCCAGTGGCATTACTTACCGTATGATTTGTTCGGTTCCATACGTTTATCCAATCGCCACTGAATTGTTCAACAATAACACCGTCCACTTCCATCTCTGCTAAAGCAATTGCTGAAGAACCTAGATTATTCGCCCATACATAGAAATTGCCCTCGGTAATAGTCCAATCGCCCAAGGTCGGTCCAAGATGTTGCTGGACATCTTGTGGTATCCAAGATAGCGGTTTTAGTCTGAGAGTAACCCAATTCAAAAAATCACCCTCCCATGGCCAGGGCACTTCAAACGTGATGCGCTTTCCCCACTCTGGACTTCCTACAAAAGGCCATGTTACTGTCTCCTTTGTATAGTTATGATATGGCTTTACGGCAGGTTGAAACTTTGTATGCTCTGAGTTTTGGGGATACATATACTGGTCAAAGTCACTGCGATCGACTAAGCTAACAATTTTTTTAAGTTCACCTACCGGAGGCATCTTCCTTAACTTGTCCATTGTGTTTTACAAACTGTACAAACGTATTGGAATTTGAGATTTGTAGGGTCTGTCTTAATGTAAATGACATCACGTAGCTTCTCATCTACATTGCTTTGGCAGCCTGTATTTGGGCAACGAAGTGTCTTGACGTGGGGAAGTGTAGGGTCCTTCAGTGTAAAGTCGTTAATCGTAATACCGGAAGCAGCACCGCCTGCACTGCTACCACTGCGGAAATTTGTCTCTAAAATAAGCGACTCTTCCTTAGACTTTGGGTTCAGCGCCTCATTGTACCCACAATTCTTGCATAGATGCTTTACTACACCGTCGTCGGGTGAACTCAAGTACAGATAGTAATTACAGAGTGGGCAAAATCTCATTCTCTAATTACTATGGGTTTGGAAAAATCCAGTATCAGTTTTTACGAAGAGGGGCTAAAAGCAAACTCTGTCCTCTTTTACTAATGCGAATTGTTCTTTTCCCTTTACCATTCCATAATTTGCATAATCTTTGCCGTATTTGCGTTCCAAAGTGAGTAGAGAGTTTGAAGGCGCATAAATGTGCGTTTTCCCAAACGTGTGTTTTTTGATAGTAGTATATTCTGTTGTATGACAAAACGTTTCGTTTTCACCTTCATACCAATCACCCTTGTTCTCTAAAAGGAAGATATCAAGAGTTCCTAAATGATAATGTTTATTCTTTGTATGGGGACGCACCCTAAAACCATGCTTTAAAGCCATTAACTTCATAAAGTTATCCTCAGTCAACCCTATGTCTATATCTGCATCCCAAGGTATTATCCCACCATGTCTTTGTAAACCAAGAATTGATCCGCCAACTGCTGTGTACGTAATATTGTTTTCTTCAACAAGTTTGTTAAATTTAGTTAAATCAGTATAAGATATCTGCAAATAATCTTTCTGCTTTTCAATTACTGCTCTGTAAAGAGGGTAATTTTTAGATGCTTCATACATATTTACTTGTTCCTTTTTTCTAGCGATTGCTCGAAGTAATACAGGATTTTCTGTTGGTGTTAAAGAATAATCTTTGTCTTCGCTTATTTCTACAATTTCGAAAGAGGCAAGAATTTCCTTCAGCTGTTCTAAACTATACAACCAACGTGAATGGTCTTTAATATATTCATCTTGTATATTCGATACATCTGTAGAGCGAACCTCAATGCATAAAAGTCCTCCTGGTTTTAACAGACTTTGTCCTAGTCGAACTGCCTGAGCTCCTTTATTATAAGGAATTGAATGAAGAAAAAAGCGCATATACACAATATCCTGTAATTCCTTTACTTTATCAGCCGCTGTAAAAAAGTCTTCTTGTAAGACTGTTATCTCTGAAGGTGGCTGCGGCATAGACTCTGCTAGTTCAATGCCTGTTACTAAACACTTCATGTTTGAAAAAAATATAGAATCGCGTAAATTACCGCATCCTACATCCAATACTCGTGTGCAAAAATCTTTTGAAATATAACGGTTATACACATAATTTGCGAAATTACTAGGTTTATCGTATTTATTAGTGAGATAGTATTTAAACCAATACCGTCTATCCATATCTTTTAAATTAGCTGCTATAGGTAATATTTCAATATATTCATCTAAAGAAAGCAAGTCTTTACCTTCCTGTAAGAGTTTCAAATTATTACGGTGCCAATCTGACTTGTGGTGGGCAATTTGTTCTAAATTTGTGCTAAATTCCTTTTTACAATACTTGCAATAAATCATTTTACTTGTGCGTTTTGTTTTTATGAAGAACACATAACACACTCCTGTGGTTCCTGGGCCTGGGGAGCTTGTGTCGGCTCGACCGTAAACTTCTGTGCCTGGGCTACAGCGCGAGTACGGAGATAGTAAATACCTGTCTTCAGTCCCTTGCGCCAAGCATAGAAGTGCATACTGCTCAACTTCTTGTAGTCAGGATCTGCTAGGAACAGATTGAGACTCTGGCTCTGGCAGATATAGGGACCACGGTCCGCCGCCATATCAATCAGTGTCTTCTGCTTAATCTCCCACACCGTCTTGAAGATCCGCTGAAGATCCTCGGGTACAGCAGCAAGGCCTGAAACGCTACCATTGTTTCCAATCACCGCATCCTTGAGTTCGGCGGTCCAGAGCCCACGGTCCAAGAGTGCCTTGACGAGGTGCTTATTGAGTACAATGAACTCACCGGCAAGGGTGCGGCGGGTAAAGATGTGCGTGGCATACGGCTCGACGCACTCACAGTTACCGAGGATTTGGCTGGTTGAGGCGGTTGGCATAGGAGCAATAAGGAGGGAATTTCGCATGCCAATCCTACTAAGATAGTGTCCAAGCAAATCCCAATCAAGCCCCTCATCTTGAATGGGATCTACATTCCATAGATTGAACTGGAACTTACCCTTGCTTGCTGGACTTCCTACATATGTCTCATATCTCCCTTCTGTTACAGCGAGGTCCACACTGGCCTCGACCGCTGCATAATACATATGTGCAAAGATGCGCTTGTTCAGCACTGTGGCCTCTGGCGACTCCCAAGGCAGGCTGAGCATAGCAAATACGTCGGCGAGGCCCTGGACACCGAGACCAATCGGGCGATGACGCGTATTTGACCGCTCCGCCTCAGGAACTGGATAGTAGTTGATATCAATGACCTTATTGAGATTACGCACCACAATCTTTGTAACCTCACGTAGCTTCTTGAAATCGAACTGGCCATTGTTGACGAAGGCGGGCAAGGAGACGCTGGCAAGATTGCAGACCGCCGTCTCCTCAGGACTAGAATACTCGATGATTTCCGTGCACAGATTGGACGACTTAATTACGCCAAGGTTCTGCTGGTTGGACTTGAGGTTAGCAGCGTCCTTATACACAAGGTAGGGTGTTCCTGACTCAATCTGGGAGTCCAGAATGTGGAACCAGAGCTTCTGTGCCTTAACCGTCTTACGGCCACGCCCCTCGCGCTCATATCGCTCATAGAGAGCCTTAAACTCGTCGCCAACAACATCGGCTAGGCCTGGTGCCTCTGACGGACAGAACAACGTCCAGTCGCCATTCGTATCTACGCGCTCCATAAAGAGGTCTGGTACCCACATTGCATAGAAGAGGTCGCGTGCGCGCTCCTCTTCTGACCCCGTATTCTTCTTGAGTTCTAGGAACTCCTCAACGTCAGCGTGCCAGGGCTCCAGATACATTGCGAAGCTGCCATTCCGCTTACCACCGCCCTGGTCGACGTAGCGCGCCGTATTGTTAAACACACGAAGCATAGGCACAAGACCGTTTGAGATACCACCCGTGCCACGAATGAGCGCGCCCTTTGCGCGAATGTTTGAAATGTGGAGACCGATGCCACCACCATACTGACTGATGAGCGCACAGTCCTCTAGCGTCTTGTAAATTCCCTTAATGCTATCGTCGTTCATGGCTAGAAGAAAGCAGGACGACAGCTGCGGCCGCTTCGTAGCCGCATTGAAGAGCGTGGGCGTTGCGTGCGTGTAGTACTTCTTGCTGAGAAGGTCATATGTCTCGAACGCTTTCGGCAGGTCCTTCGTCCAGATACCGAGCGCTACACGCATCCACAGATGCTGCGGGCGCTCTAAAACCTTGCGGTCCGTATCACGGAGGAGATACGCCTTCTCCAAGGTCTTGAAACCGAAATAATCCAGAAGATAATCGCGGCTGTAGTCGATATGTTGTTCGATTTCGGCAGCATTTGTATTGACTGCGGCTACGAATGCTGGATCCAGCAAGGACGCCGGCTCGCCCGTACGGTCCTTGACAGCATCCAGACGAGCCACGACGTCCTGGAAATTAGCCGGTGTATTCTTCTGGTGATTGCTAATCGCAATCTGTGCTGCTAGCGCTGCATAGTCGGGATGAGTGGTCGACCAGCTGTACGCAAGATTTGCAGTAATATTATCGAGTTCCGTAGTCGTAATACCGTCTACAATACGGGTTAGAACACCCTGTGCAACCTTGGCAACATTTACATGGAGCCCCGCGGCCGCCTTCGCAATACGTTCCTGCACCTTTTCGAAGGCCACATCTTCCTTCCTGCCGTCACGCTTCATCACTTGCATATTATTCTCCATTATAACTAAGAAATTTGGGGAAGGGGTGAACGCAGGTCAATTTTGTCGCTGGTAGTAGTAGAATGATTTTAGGCATAACTCTTGCTTTCTTATTAATTATTGGCGTAGCTATAGCCTACGTTTTGCTAAAGCCTAAGCCTTGGGAAGGATTTGATAACATACCAGCATCCTACTTTGTACCGACGGTGGCACCAGGTGGGTTCGAAGACAATTCGGTCCTGAGCCCAGCGGCAGCCATGAATATCGGCGCTGAGAAACTAGTCATGTCCGCGGCTCTTCCTGCTATGAGTTTGCCTGAAGCAGAAAGTCGTTGGGCAAAGATGACTTCCGAAACATGCTATCGCAGTGACATAGGTGAGAGTTTGAAAAAGACCCGGAACTACTTGCAGCGTACAAATAACTACCAGCACGAGTATCCCGATAGTTGTTCAGCACCTAATCACGAGTTTGTAGGAACTTTCTATACACCTTGGAACGGTGTAGGAAATATGCCTGAAGGCGGTGGTGACTACCCTGCATCTACACAGTGTGCCCCAGTTGACGCTTAAAAAAATTGATATGAATTTATGCTATACAGTTTGAACTGTATGGCACAAATCAAATGGATTGGTTTCGATATGGATGATTGTCTGGCAAATGTTACGCCTGCCTACTATTTCGTAAAGGCGCTAGGAGTTGAGACGTTGGCGCCACTCTTGTTAGAAGCAGACAAGGCTGGACAAATCTGGCTACTTCGTTCGAATATACAATTGATTTTAGACGAAGTATCAAAGGCTGTTAAAGATGGGAAAGTCTATGGAGCGTTTCTGTACAGCAATAACGGCAGTGCGGTTATGGTCGAACTTGTAAAAACGATGTTAAATCTTATGTCTATGGACGTAAATCCTTTTAAGGTTGGATTTCATCGTGGATTTGCAGCTAGGACGGGATTAAAGGTTAAAACGTACGAAGACCTCTGTAACTGCCTACATGTTGCTGATATGCCTTTGCCTTCCACTCCTGATTGCCTGGCTTTCTTTGATGATAAAGTACAAATACTCAGATCTGAGATTAGACTTTATAGACGGGTTAGGCGATATAGGGGGTGTACACCAGTCCAGCTGATTGCTGAAGTACTAAAAGATCATGTAGGAGAAGAACAGTTTGATAAGGCAGTTATAGAAGGATTTCAAGAGGAGTTTCAACGAGAAGAAACGGTTAGAGGCCGTGACGACCAAAATCCGTTTGTATTTATAGACACCATACAGAAGTTATGTATGGTATGAGCGGTGAAAAACCTATCTACATGCTAACTCGCGCAGTTGGTACGGGTTTCACGGCATATGTTCCAGGAATAAGTGTATTCAATATACATTTGTTAGAAGAATGCCGACTTATGCGTTTTTATCCTGAGCCGTCCAAAGATATTACTGCTGGTCTTGTTCGGTTTCAGAATCTATACCGAGAAAGACTCCGCTACCGACGTTGGTGCGCCCATCCTTTACGACTTCGCCATCGACAGATGACCGGTCGCTGGCCACCGTCGTTTTATCATCGATAAACAGTGGCTGCCGCTTAAATTTGCCTGACGCGCGTGCTAAATCAATCTCTTCCCATAATTGTTTATACGAGGGAAGCCCAACATCATTCCACCATCGCTTGTTTCTAAGCACAGTGCTATGATGAGAATCCTTCACATACCAGCAGCAGGTTTCAAGGATAGTTCCAGAAGGGGTCCACTTATTGGCATCTGAAATACCTTTTTTTGTAGCCGGATACACAGGACTGTATTGGTACGATTCTGCTTCACCTTTCTCATTAGCGATCACACAGAGTTTTCCAACATAGGGTAAATGTGTCTTCTTTTGAAGATCATCTGTTAGAACAGGCACTGAAGCAAAGGCTATTTCAAAGTACTCGACTGCATCTACATCGCAGACCTCGGCCTGTAACTGCATCTGACAATAATAACGCATTGGTATAGTGCCATCTAGAGTGCGGCTGGACGGACACTTCAGCTCAACGAGCCGGCCACATCGGGGGCCTGTAATAATCAGACCGTCAGGACTTGCACCCAAACGAGGTAGCTTTGTATGTCTTAAGCGACCTAACGTATCGACTACTTTCCCTTCAGCATGATGAGCTTCAAATACATCGCGTGCGACCGGTTCATACCTCCAGCCCCATTTAAACGGACTGAGTGTTCCATCCTCTGACGTTACATATACAGTCTTACTATCTGCTGCATCCGCTAGGACTGTAATTTGCGGACCGCACTTCTTCTCAATCACTGCTTTACGTTCAGCTGGACCTCCTACACAAATTGCACCGAATTCATGCCCTGAAATCATATTGTAGGACTCCGCATGCCATGCCGCGGATTTCTGTGAAGACTGGGGCGCCGCTTCCAGTCGCGCCTGTGCTGTTGGGTTCGGTTTAATCTGGGTAGCAGAAAATTCTTTCATAAATAAATAATGCTCATAAAACAAACCACGTAGGATAATCATCGCGTCATTGCGTGCGCGGTCGGTCTGGAACCCGTATTCTAGAAAGATTTTCAAAGCATCTTTCACCACTTCATCAAACCATGTTGCTGCGTCGTAACTATCGACGAGCGGCATGGGATGGGCTTGTATCAAATCGTCTAACCATTTTGTACAGGCCGTGTAGACCATCTCTATAGAATCCATTTAATTCTATATTGCTGGCGTAAGTTTAGGCGGTTCCTCTATATTCTTCTTTGTAGGTCTTGGAATATCAATTTTGAACACTGCTGGCTTCGTCGGATCTCCGCTCTTGACTACCTTAAGACCTCTTACTGCAGTTAAAACACCATTCTCGTAGTTTATCTGCTGCTTTGTATTGAGGAGCTTGGCGTCATTAGCCTTCATCAAAACCTTGTAAAGGTTTTCCTGTTCCTCTGGTGTTAATCCTGGATATGCATTTGCATACGTGCGAAATTTCTGTAGACGAATACCGCGTTCTAAGCGAAGCCACGGCTTCTGTATACTCATAGCGGCCGACTCGGCAACAAAGAAGTTCTGAATGTTCTTATCAAACTGTGTCTCTGTTGCTGGTTTTAGCGCAGGTGTAGGTAAAATTAATGGTTGAGGCTCTTGGACAACTCCAGATATATCTGTTGCAGCAATTATTGGACTAGCAGCCTTGCGGCCGCGGCGTACTGTTTTAGAACGCATCATTCTTCCTATGTGTATAAAGTGCTTTAGCGTTTAGACTGCCTGAGAAAAAACAGAAACAGGATACAAGATGAACAACGAATTGTACGCTCGATGGAATGCTATAGAGAATGAAAAACGCGCTGGGCTTCCTCCTGTTGCTGACCCTACTACATTGCCTTTGAGTGCTACAATTTTGCGTATTAGAAAAGAGAACCAAGCGCGTGACGTAATAAATAGTCGTGCTTGGGATAATTTTCATGCTACACCTCCTACGGCAGTTGCCAGCGATAACTTGAAGACGAATGGTCGTCCGGTTTATAATGACATGAACCCTATCTGTAGTCGAACAAATACGGTTCAATACCATATTCAACCTCAGTATATTCCTGACCCACCCCGTGCTGCTACGACAGCTGGTGATTTAGGAAATGCTCCACCGGCTGGAGGAATTGTGCCACCCGCTACAACCTTTTCAGGTAATCCGTATACACAACGGTTAGATGCTGGTGGCTTTGATGCACGCAATACAATTAGAGAGCTGCGTGGTGCGGT